>Ga0114908_1000646_pt1 | contig 18955 bp, 21 predicted proteins | sample MalvireepMed_s17_FD_87292 | JGI IMG/M metagenome (GOLD analysis project Ga0114908, IMG submission 87292) | Marine viral communities from the Global Malaspina Expedition - Malaspina viral metaG DeepMed_s17 | ecosystem: Environmental > Aquatic > Marine > Oceanic | place: Mediterranean Sea... | reverse complement strand
TCTTTTACGAGAACACTATATGAAAATGAAAAAATTACTTTCGTTTTTTATTACATAGTAAAAGTAGCTCACCTCTTCATTTTGTTGAAATTATTGTTGTGAAGTATCCTTTACCTGTTGTCATCTTTATATTTTATGTGATTCTGTGTTTGAGAACATAGATTTCTCGACTGCGCTCGAAATGACAAGAAATAAAGAACTGTAGTTGTTACATCGAGCAGAATAGAGATGCGTCTTGGATTAATTCAGGATGTCCCCAAATAGAAAAGAGCCCTGCCGTTATGGTCAAGACTCTTTTACGAGAACACTATATGAAAATGAAAAAATTACTTTCGTTTTTTATTACATAGTAAAACTACTACGAGAGTTCCCGTAAACGAAATTATTGTTGTGAAGTGTCTTAATTCTGTGGTTTTTCAAGTATTTTGATATATCTCATCGATTTACGGTACCGCTTTTACGATGTTCGACAGCACTCCGTTGACATCAAAATACGGTTCCTCGGCCAAACCTGTGCGCACAACCACCAAGTCTTTGGAGGGAATCATGAACACATGTTGACCTTCAAAACCATTGCAAGAAAACATATCCCTGGGCACATCCGGATATTTCCCTTCCGCATTCAACCAAAAATGAGCACCGTAAGTACCGTTGGAATTTGCGGTTGGAGCTGTAATGTAATCTATCCAAGAAGCATCAAACAGTTGTTCCCCGTTCCAATTCCCCTTATCCAAATGTAATTGTCCAAAACGTGCCCAATCCCGTGTACTCGCCCATGCGTAGGAGGAGCCCACATAATTCCCTGCAATATCAGCTTCCATAACCATGGAATACATCCCTATTTTATCGATTAAAGCGGAGTAGGGGAAGTCCAAATACTCTTGATGGCTCCTAAATTGCTGCTTTAGTATTCCCGAAAGCAAATTTGTGGTCCCCGAAGAGTAGTTCCATACTTCAGTTGGTTTTGCTATCGCTTTTTTATCACGTTGGGCCTGGGTCATATCACTGTCCAAGAACAGCATTCGTGTAACATCAGATATTCCGGTATAATCCTCGTCCCATGCCAATCCGCTTTGCATGCGGAGTAAATGATTTAGGGTAATGTTCTTTCGCTCATCATCCTTCCATTCAGGAATGGGAGCGGGCCAATCCATTTCCAACTTTCCTTGGTGTTCCAAAACACCATAGCAAGTGGCCAACACACTTTTGGTCATGGACCATCCCAAAATAGGCGTATCCTTATCGAACCCATCAATATATTTTTCGGCGATCAAATGTCCTTTGTACAGAATTAGAAAGGTTCGTGTTTTTTGAGTTTCAGGCTCGGCGAAGGCCATGGCGATGGCCTTGTTGATTTGATCCATATCCACATCAGCCAATACGGTATCCAATGGCGCCGCTTGTCCATACGGGTAAGGAATGGTATCGACAGGTTGGTTTCTTTGAGGTCTTATTGTTAACGCTTTGGGGTCGTAATCATCATTGATCAAAACGGCTCCAAGACCATCACGGTATACTGCTGTACGCTCCATCATCCCATAAACGGTTGAAGATGCGGATTGCTCACTCTCATCAATCTCAGTAGATGCTATTTCAATTAAGGGAGCACTATTGTCATATTGATTCATACTGGCAGCGGAACGATGCGCCAAGAAAACACCAGATGCCACATTTTTTGCAGCATAACCGGAGATAATGTTCAATTTGGGATAATTTAGGTAAACGACAACCCCTATGATTACGACAAGGAGCAGCAAAACACGTTTAAGTAGTTTCATGGTATAGGATGTATTTGTAACTTTCTGCTTCTAAATATAAACATTTAACCTATGTCCAACATTGGATTGATCATTGAAGAGCGTAGTAGGGATATTGGCGATTTTTTGGTAGGAAGATTGATTCCTTTCCGCAAGAAGCGTATGATCGGCCCCTTTATTTTTATCGACCATATGGGACCTACAAAATTAGGACCTGAAAAGTATATGGACGTGGACCAGCATCCGCACATGGGTCTTTCCACTTTGACATTTATGTTGGAAGGTGAGATCAACCACGAAGATAGCCTCGGGACCCATCAACGTATTAAACCCGGTTCCGTTAACTGGATGACGGCAGGAAAGGGTGTGACCCATACCGAAAGGACGCCACAAGATTTGCGCAACGGCAATACGTTTACAGCGCATGGTTATCAAATTTGGGTAGCATTGCCAAAAGAATTGGAGGACATGGAACCTCAATTCCATCATATTGATGGCGAAGACATTCCCAAATGGACCGATGACAGTACGGAATTTAAATTAGTTGCGGGCGAAGGTTACGGAAAAAAATCCCCGGTACCCGTGCATTCCAATCTTTTTATGGTAGAAGTAATGGCAAAGGAAGCGTATTCCTTGAATGTAAACGGTAACCTAAAAGGTGAAATAGGTATTTGTATAGTCGAAGGCGGCATTGAAGCCTGCGGAGAAACGGTTGGCGAAGGAAATATTCTGGTGTCAAAAGTAGAAGATACCTGCAACATAAAACTAAAACCAAATACACATTTAATGTTGTTCGGGGGCGAACCTTTCCCTGAGGAACGTTATATTTATTGGAATTTTGTTTCTTCCAGTAAGGAAAAACTGGAAGAAGCAAAAAAAGCATGGGCCGATAAAACCTTTCCCATGATGGAAAACGACAACACCTATGTGCCATTACCCAACTAAAGATAAACCAACTCGCTTAAATTTTAAGACAGAACCGACCAATGCCGAACAGACCAAGTATTACCCCACTACTTTTATTACTTTTAATTTTTATTTCTTCCTGTAAAAAAGAAAAACCAAAATCCCCGGAGGCTGAGCTCTATACAAAATACTGTGCCAGTTGCCACTTAGCTCCTAAATTGGACGAACTGCCCAAAGAAATATGGGAAAAGTCGGTGCTTCCAGCAATGCTGGAGCGTATGGAAGTGGAAGGGATCAATGAAGGTGCAAATGCAGGAGCACCAGGCTTTAGACCTAAACTAACCTTTGAAGAGTGGGTACAGATTCAGACCTACGTACTATCCAATGCGCCCGAACATTTGGAAGCGATAGACGTACCCAAGGCAGATACCTTGAACCAATTTATGGCCAAGCCATATGCCGTTGATGAACAAAATGGTGGTATGATCACTTATTTGGAATTTCTTGAGGATAATAGCCAAGTCCACTACGGAGATCTCACAGGAACTTTAGGGTCTTTTAATTTTGACCAAGAAGCCTCCAAACAAATTTATCAAGGCAAGACACCTATAACTTGGTACAGTAAAAAAGATTCCATGGAAATTATCAGTGAGGTAGGAATCATCCGTCCATCCGAATTGGAAAAAGGAAAAATACTTCGCAAAATTGGAACGGATACATTAGCTGTGGACCAAAGTTTTCATAGGCCCGTCCATACTTTATTGGAAGATTTGAACGGTGACGGCAAAAATGAAATCGTCGTGAGCGAGTTCGGCAATGAATCCGGTCGGTTGTCACTTTTGATCGAGAACGAATCTGGAGGGTATGACAAAAAAGTATTGCTCAACCTACCCGGTGCCATACGTACTGTGGCAAAGGACATAAACAATGATGGCAAACTCGATATTGTAGCCTTAATGACCCAAAGTAACGAGAGCATTACTGTTTTCCATCAGACTGAAGATTTAGTGTTTGAAGCCAAAAAACTTTTGGAGTTTAGTCCTTTGTTCGGAACAAGTTGGTTCGAAATAGTAGATTATAATGGGGATGGATTGGACGACATCATAACAGTTCAGGGGGATAATGCGGATATTTCGTATGTTCACAAACCCTACCATGGAATGCGAATCTACCTTAACAAGGGGGGCAACGAGTACGCTGAGTCCTATTTTTACCCAATGTACGGAGCTACAAGAGTGCTTTCCAGGGATTTTGACCAAGACGGTGACATAGATTTTGCCCTGATCAGTACATTTCCCAATTATATGGAGTTTCCAGAACGCTCCTTCGTGTATTTGGAAAACAAGGACTCGGATGCATATGAGTTTTCTACAAAAATATTGGAAGACCCCGCTTTGGCGCGTTGGTTTTTGATGGATGCTTCGGATATTGATGATGACGGTGACCTGGATATTGTACTTAGTTCATTGACCTTGGGCTTCACGCCGGTTCCCGATGTGTTGTCCGATCGATGGAACAACACCAATGTGGACATTATGCTCTTGGAAAATTTATTGCATTGAAAAACTGTGTTTTCATACTGATCATTATTCTTGCGGGATGTTCATCAAAAGAAGATGAAACAAAGCCCAACAAAAAATATGATTGGTACGGACACGAAGTCACGGCTTCTGCCTATAACTCTGTGTTTTGGCAAACGGATAGTATCAATCCTTCCGTTGCGGCTTGGGGAGATACCTTAAAACCTGGCATGAAAGTCCTCGCAGTATCCAGAGACCTTATCAAAAAAGGATTAACACACAATACCATGGTTAAAATTGATACTTTCCCAGATACTTTTTACGTGAAGGACAAAATGCATTGGCGTTGGAGAAATCGTATTGATATTTACATGGGAAAAGATGTAAAAAAAGCTAGGGAATGGGGCAGAAAAAAACTGATCATCTGCTACGCCGTTCCCATTGATTCTATAAATACTCCGAATGAAAAAAACTAGTTTAATTGTATGGGCCTTGGCCTTGGGAGCATGTTCCACCCAAAAGGAGATTGTGGATATTCCCATTATTTTTGATGAACAACGTGTGGAACTGACCAAAGAATACTTGTTTAACCGGTACGAGTTGGAGCAGGATACCCCGGAGATAACACCTAAAATGGTAGTGCTACATTGGACGGCCATTCCATCCTTAAAAAAATCGTTCGAAGCTTTCAACCGGTCTACCTTACCCAACTGGCGACCCGATTTGGTAAACGTGAGCGGACTAAATGTAAGCTCTCATTTTCTGGTGGATCAAGATGGCACCATTTACCGATTGATGCCGGAAACCACCATGGCAAGGCACACCATTGGATTGAACCATTGTGCCATAGGGATAGAGAATGTTGGCGGTACCGAAGGATTGCCATTGACCAAAAAACAGTTGCGTTCAAATATTTATCTGGTGAACTATTTAGCATCAAAATATGACATTGATTATGTAATCGGTCATCAAGAATACACACTTTTTGAAGGACATCCACTTTGGTTGGAAGTTGATGATGGCTATCGTACCGAAAAAACAGATCCAGGAATGGATTTTGTGGAAAAGGTTCGAAATGCCACTAAAAAATTTAACTTTAAACCTGTTCCAACAAAAAAATAATGATAAAGCAACTTTTACTTTCGGCTGTCTTCCTTCTAGTTTGTAATGTGCAGGCTCAGGACGAACTTACCTCCAAGCTATACGAAACGTATGATGATTACAAAGAATCGAGCATCGGGAAACGGAGGATAAAACATGCCGATATCCAACCCTTGATCGAAAAATTCAAGGCGAACCCTAAATTTGAAGTCCAAAAAGTAGGAGAGTCCATTCAGGGACGGGATTTACACCTGATAAGCATAGGTTCGGGGGACAGCAATATATTTTTATGGTCCCAAATGCACGGTGACGAGCCCACGGCCACCCAAGCTATTTTTGATATCCTTAATTTTTTGGATGCTCCTGAATTCAAGGAAGAGAAGGAAGCAATCCTGTCCAAGTTAAAACTTCACTTTTTACCAATGCTCAACCCGGATGGCGCCGAAGTATTTACTAGAAGAAATGCCTTGGGAATTGATATCAACAGGGATGCCCTGCGCCTGCAGTCTCCCGAAGGGCAAACGTTGAAGCGCCTTCGTGATAGCCTTGATGCCGATTTTGGTTTTAACCTTCATGATCAGAGCAAGTACTATAATGCAGAACGGACCGATAAACCCGCAACTATTTCATATCTCGCCACTGCGTATAATTACGAGAAGGACATCAACGATGTTAGGGCCAATGCCATGAAAGTGATTGTTTTTATGGATAAGATCATACAAAACTATGCACCGGGACAGGTCGGTCGGTACAGCGATGATTTTGAGCCTCGTGCCTTTGGTGACAACATTGCTAAATGGGGAACAAGTTTGATCTTGATTGAATCTGGTGGGTACCAGGGAGATCCAGAGAAACAAGAAATACGTAAGCTCAACTACGTTTCCATTCTTTCGGCACTGTACACTATTGCCAACCAATCGTACAAGGATATTCCCATTGAGGATTACGAAAAAATTCCCCACAACAATCGTATGTTGTTCGATTTGAAGATAGAGAACGTTACCTATGAGCTTTTGGGCAAAGACTATATTATTGATTTGGGAATCATCAATTATGAGGTAGATTTAAAAGGTCACAACGAGTTTTATTACAAAAGTTCGGTTGCCGATCAAGGAGATTTATCAACTTATTACGCCTACAAAACCTTTGATGCGGAAGGTTATACCATTGTTCAGCCTAAGGTGGCCAAGGTGGCACGAATCGATAATCCCATGCAGTTGTTGCAGGATGGTGTGGCCTATGTAAAAACGGAGAAGCCGGAAAAAAGCACTTTTGTACACTTTCCGTTGATATTGGTAGATGAGAAATTTGAATTAAAAAGTTTTAGCATGCAACCGGGAGCCAACCCGACATTCTTTCTAAAGAAAGATGGAAATTTGACCCATGCCGTGGTCAATGGATTTTTGATAGACCTTTCCAAGCCTTTGGAACAGCAGAATACAGGAAACGGCCTGATTAACGGCAAATAGATTTTAGAAATAGTAAATAACCCTTTTAGCACATAAAAATGAAGAAACAGATTTTAGTAGGATTATGCCTGTTGGCAGCACAATTGACTTTTGCACAAGAGTCCATTACTCTTTTTAACGGTGAAAACCTCGATGGTTGGATCAATCATGGAGAAGAAAAGTGGTTTGTGGAAGATGGAGAGCTCATCTGCGAGAGTGGTCCGAAAGGTGAATATGGCTATTTGTCCACAGATAAATTCTATAAAGATTTTGAGTTGACCTTGGAGTTTAAACAAGAGGCAGATGGTAACAGTGGTGTTTTTATCCGTTCCACTTTTGAAGGTACCAAAGTAACCGGTTGGCAAGTAGAGGTTGCCCCTCCAGGAAAAGATACTGGTGGAATCTACGAATCTTACGGTCGTGGTTGGTTGATAAAGCCCGACCCAGAAAAAGACAAAGCCCTAAAAATGGGGGAGTGGAACACCATGAAAATCCGTGTGGAAGGTCCCGAGGTAACTTCTTGGCTCAATGGAGTAGAAATGGTTCATTTGGAAGATGAAAAAATTGGAGAGGGCGAAGGTGCCATCGCATTACAAATCCATGATGGAGGTGGTATTCGCGTAAAATGGCGAAACATAGAACTCATCCCCTTGGATTAAGAAAAAAGAAAAGCCCGATTATAGCAATCGGGCTTTTTTTATATAAATGCCGAATTCTTAATTCTTTAATGGGGTCACTTCAAAAGCTCTATACTCAATGGGTCCGTGATCTCCCTGAATCATGAATGGGCCAGGCTCACCTTCTTTACTGTCCAAAGCTCCTCCTGTAATCCCGGGAATAGTGGCATCGGAAATAACGGTTTTGCCATTAAGCGTTACCGTTACCCGTCGTCCTATCAAGGTAATATCATACGTCTGCCATTCACCTGCTGGTTTGGACGCATTCTGATTGGGTTCCAAAAAACCGTAAACACCTCCCAAATAGATATCGGCAGGTTCCAAACCTTCGCTATCCACAATTTGAACTTCGTAGCGTCCGCGCAAATAAACCCCGCTATTGCTGCCTTCTGGGTAACGGAATTCTACATGCAGTTTAAAGTCTTGGAATTTTTCATCAGTAATCAAATTGGAACCTGATTCTGGACTGGTTAAAATACCATCCTTTATCACCCATTGGTTCTTTTCGCCATCTACGTGCCAGCCAGTAAGGTCCTTACCATTGAACACCTCAATGGTTTTCCCCCATTTAGGATTTTCGGTATAAGCCAGTTCAGGTGCCTTAACTCCGGTCCAATTGATGATGGAACCATCGGTGTAGATCATTGTACCTTTCAATTCTTCACCATCCAATTCACCATGGAAAATCATATCGCTGCCTTTTGGTTCCCACTGATTGGGGATACTAAAGGTGAATTTGTTCTCTCCATAGGTTTCCACTTCGGCAATGGGTCGTGCGCTACCAAAAGCAAACACAAAACGCCCCAATAAAGTAGCATTTCCGGAGTGTCTAATTTCCAACCAAGAAGGTGAGGGCTTGCCCATAAAATCCATTTCCAAATCCCATCGCCCCTCTAGCGGACTGATGTGTTGGGCATAAAGACTACTCGCAAAACCTAAGAATAGGGTGCAAATGAAGGTGTAAATCGTTTTTCTAGGGTTAATCATAGTTATGTTCAGTTTATTGCTGAACAAGATACGTATAATCCTAAAATTAGCTAGTCCGACAACTAAGCTGATTTACTCGCAACCTCCCGTAAAGCCTTTAGCGCTGAATTTGGTCTGTACAGCTCCCTGTAAACCATTGTGGGTAAGTTGAATAACCAAGTTGCTTTCGCCACTGCCATCACGTTTTGGGGTACAATATTCGAACAGATAATAGCTTCCAGCTTGTTCCTCCACACGTTCGGATATATCGTTGAAAGTGTTTTCCAACTCTTCGGAGTTGCTGGCGAACACACTGGCTGTTTTCCCGATTTGCTCTAAAACTTCGGTGTCGATTTCGGCACCAAGTCCAATAGAGAAGAAAGAAATGTTTCTATCCGCTTCCTCTACGGCACGAAGGGCGTCGGACTCCCTATAACGAGAGGCTTGGTCTGTACCATCGGTGAACAATACCACGGAAGCAGCATTGATCACATCAGAATTTTCATCCAGTAAATCCTCGGCAATGTTTGTAGATTTGATTACCGCACCATACAAATCTGTTGATGGGTCACTACTGATGTCCGTTGTGATTCCGTCCACAGAAGCGGTTAGTTCTTCAACCGAAAACGTCAATGGGTTCAATAGGTGAAGTTCATCCTCTCCATCAAACCAATAAATGGCCATTCTGAAGGATTCTGAACCAGATGCGGGCATTACATTATTGATGAAACTTGTGGTAGCTACCTTTAATTCATCCAGACTACTTTCCAAAACACTGTTGCTCAAATCCAATACCAAGAGGGTATTGTTGTTGAACACCTGTGAATTGGGAGAAATTCGTGCGAAGGACTCCGATGATGATATGGAGTTAAAGCAATCATCGTTCCTACCTTGTTCATAAATTGAGAATTGGTCAGCGGATAGACCTGAAATAGGATTGCCCATAAGGTCGGACACTCTAAAAAGAACAGAGACCTTGCCAGGTTGGGTGGTATATTCATCCTGAATGGACAATAGAATCTCATTTTCATCAAAACCTAGGCAATCATCCGGCTCTTCTCCAAGACCAAGCTCCCTGTCATCAATGTCAAAACTCACATCGTCATCAGCATTTCCACAAGAGAATAAAATGAGTCCAAGGGATATAAGGAAAGTAAATCGAAGTATATTTTTCATTTTCATATAAGTTAAGGTTCTGCATGCAAAACGCCGAATTTAAAGGAAAAGTATGTATGATGGCCAGAATTAAATTAAAGAAAAGTTAAAAGAAATTCCTGCTTGTTAAAATGATAGGCGTTCGGGCAATTTTTAATATTTTCACCTTTTAATATAACCTACCAGCCTATCTAACCAAGATTCAAAACAAACAATAACGCTAATAGGTTGATATTATGACTATACTATTGTTCGGGGCTACCAAAGATATTATTGGAACTCCAACGTTGTCCGTGCCCACGGCAAGCTTGTCCGGAAAAAAAATACCCAATACTGTAGGTGAACTCAAAAAATTTTTGGAAAACACCTATCCAGAACTCAAATCCATACCGCAGGTGACCATTGCGGTGAATCAAAATTACGCATCGGATGGTGACAAAATCAATTCGTATGACGAAATTGCACTGATACCGCCACCGCGGGTATGATAGTTAAAACAAAATCTTGAATCCAGAACACAGCACCAAAATCGCAAACCATGCATCCCAATTATTTGGGCTGGTGCTGTCCGGTGGCAAAAGTTCAAGAATGGGCAAGGACAAGGGACTTGTAAATTATCATGGAACTCCTCAGCGGGAATATTTGTACTTCCTGTTAAAAAAGGTCTGCGATAGTGTGTTTCTGAGTATACGACAAGAACAGTTGCCAGAAACTCCAACAAGCTTTAAGACCGTTGTGGACCAAGATAAATACAACGGTCCCTTTAATGGTATAATGAGCGCTTTTGACGCCCACCCAAATGTTGGATGGTTGGTGATTGCCTGTGATTTACCGTTCATGGACCTACCGTCGTTACAGCAATTGATAGGGAAAAGAAACCCTGAAAAATCTGCAACCGCCTTTAAAAACCCAGATACGGGCAATCCTGAACCCCTATGCTGTATTTGGGAACCGAAAGGATTGAAGGAAGCTCTTGATTTTCTAAAGAATTCCGATTATCCAAGCCCAAAACAAGTTCTAATGGATGCTGGGATCTCACTTGTTCAGCCTAAAAATGAGCAAGTGTTGTTCAATGCCAACTCATTGTCGGACTATAAATTTGTAAAAGGTAAGCTAAAGGAGCAGGAGGGAGGTTAGTTTTTTGGAAATGCCCTTTTATGATTGTCCAAATCTAAGGTTTCAAAATCTTGGAAAGTTCCACAAGAAATCTGTCTTTTCACCAGTGATTTGGATTTCTTTTTTTTGGTACGTGATTCTATTTCTTTGTTCAAGTAATTCATGGTGAATTATTTTACCTAAAAACGAAATTAGAATTATTTTAGTATGACAATCAGAAGATTAACCATTTTTAACACTGATTTGCGCTTCAATATGTTCCAAAATGGACATCCAGTGCATACGTAGAATCAATGCGGCCGTAGGCACATTGTCTTCTTGTATGGCATCTACCACGGAACGCGTCTGTGTACTTAGTTTTTTGAAGAATCCATGATCTTTGATAAAATCATGTTCATAAAAATGAAGCCGAACTTTCAGGTCCTTTAAAATTTGTAAGAGCACTTTATTTGGGCAATGCTGTACCAAATGATTATGAAAATTGAACCTGGCCCGTAACCCTTCTGAAATAGTGGTGGTTGCTTCAAGTTCGGACTGCATTCTGGCCAAGGCATCCATTTCATCAGGTTCAAACTTTGAACTCTCCAAGGCCATCACTTCCAATTGGGCCACAATTTCAATTAAGTTCTTGACTTCTTGTTTGGAAAGCTTGGCTACGACAAAACCACGATTGGGCACCGCTTGTATCACCTGGGCTTGCTCCAATTGGGTCAATGCTTCACGAATGGGCGTTACACTAATGCCCGTTACCCGGGAGAGAGCGGCCAAATTAATCGTCTTGCCCACTTGCAATTCCCCATTTTGAATCTGTCGCAATAAATGCTCTTTGATCTTATCTCTTAAAGCCGACAACTTAGCCATACGCAAAGGTTAGTGCTTTTTAGGGGAGCAAGTCAACACTATTGTTTTTCATAGATATAGGATGAAACCCCTGGCAATTCTTCATCCTTGTTCCAAATGAGCTGGTCTCCCATCAATTCAAAATTGCTGTTCAATATACTGCTTCCCTGAAAAGCTACATTGGAACCATCGCTTGCCCAGGCACCTGTAGCGAGATTGGTTCCGGTACAGTCCACATAATACCTATTGTTGGTGATGGAATTGATGGTAAAACTAGATTGCTCAAACTGGTAGGTGGTATCTGCATTAAAAACTAGACTCCCCGACACACAATCCTCTTCTTCCATCAAATTAGTGGAGGATTGGCCATCACCATCCACATCGACTTCGCTACTTAAATTAACCTCTACCAATACCCAAGTGCCTACAAGTTCTGCATTGGAAAATCCGGATTGACCATCGTCACCATCCTCACTACAAGATACCATCAATACAAGTGTCAACATCAATAAGATAGGTAGTTTGATTTTTTTCATGAGACTGTTTTAGCTCGATGAAATTAAGACAATTTAAAGGAAATAGGTTCAATCCGTCCTGCATTTCATCGAATTGAAGAAGCTCCTCCACACTAAAAATGAACGTGTTTCGTTGTTCTACCAACACATCTATAACCAAATAACATGAAGAAATTTAATCTACGAAATTTAAGCATCGCCTTTTTGACCATTGCCTTTCTTGGCTTTCAATCGTGTAGCAAAGATGGGATGTCCGGTGATGGAGAAACCCTTTCACAAGCGGAATTACAGACTATTTTGAATACCGACGATATTGCCGGAGCTGTTGATACTGCCCTAGCAGAAATAATTGGCGGGAATTCGGACGAAAGTGTCACCGTTGGCAAGGAAGGTGAGTGCTATTCCGCTGAATATACCGAAACAGGTTTTGTGGCAACTTTCAACAATTGTATGCTCAATGGTACCGATAACATAAACGGAACCGTTACCGCCACCTACGAAGTTGGGAGCGAGATGACCACTTTTACCGCCACATACCAAGATTTTTATGTTGGGAACATCAAAGTAAATGGAACCAGGACATTTGAGATTTCCTCAAGTACAGAGCAAACCTCGGTTTCGTTCTCCATTATCAGCGATATGTCCATAGAAATGGAAGATGGCTCCGTGATTTCCGAAAACGGTACCAAAACATTTACCATTGCTTTTGGTGACAGCTTGGAGGGAACCATGATTTCCATCTCCGGAAGTTGGAACGTAGAAGCCGATGGAAACGTTTATGCCGTTGAAACTTTGGAAGTCCTTCAAGGAAGCGCAGCTTGTGAGCATATGACCACCGGAACCATGGTGGTTTCAAAAAATGGATTGGCCGTTACCGTGGACTTTGGAAATGGTGAATGCGACGATGTGGCCACGCTTATTTATCCAAACGGGGCTACTGAAGAGATTTCTCTTTAAACACACTAAACAACGTAATGAAAAAGCATCGGTAACCCCGGTGCTTTTTTGTTTTATGGAAGATGCTGTTCCCAAGTTTGCCTATATTTAAAGAAACAATCAGTTTATGGTGAAGCAATTGGTAGCTGCTCAGAACGACTTTTTTGCCACACAGAAAACCAAGGATGTCAGCTTTAGAAAACAGTATCTCAAAAAACTGCAACAAGAGATCATAGATCAGGAAGATGCGATTTGTGATGCACTCTATGCCGATTTTAAAAAACCCAAGTTCGAGAGTCTGGCCACCGAGACCCAATTTGCGCTTTCGGAACTGAAGCATGCCATTAAAAACGTGGAATCCTGGAGCGAACCTGAACGGGTTTCGGCCTCTTTGTCCAATTTTCCGTCCAAAGAATGGATCCAGCCCGAACCTTATGGAAAGGTGCTCATTATTTCGCCATGGAACTATCCTTTTATGCTGGCCATTTCGCCCTTGATCGGTGCGTTGGCCGCCGGGAACACCGCCATACTAAAACCGTCCGAGTTCAGTACGAACACTTCCAAAATCATCTCGCGGATTATCCGTAAAGTGTTTCCGCCCGAATATGTGACCGTGGTGGAGGGTGGAGTAGAGGTCTCCCAACAGTTGCTTGCCGAAAAATGGGAATATATCTTTTTTACGGGCAGCACCAAAGTGGGCAAGATCGTCTATAAAAGTGCCGCGGAACACCTGACTCCCGTGACCTTGGAACTGAGCGGAAAAAATCCTTGTATTGTGGACGAAACAGCTTCCATAAAATTGGCCGCAAAGCGTATTGCGTGGGGAAAATTCATCAATGCGGGGCAGACCTGTATCGCTCCCGATTACATTTTGGTGCACAAAAACGTGAAAGATGCGCTGGTGAAGCACCTAAAACAGCATATCATGGATTTTTATGGGGAAAACATGGAAACTTCCAACGATTTTGCCCGTATTGCCACCGACAAACACTACGAGGAGCTTAAAGCTATGCTTGAAGGGCAGCCTGTACTGTTTGGGGGAACTTTTGCCGATAAAGACCGATATATAGCGCCCACTTTAGTGGATGAGCCCCAACTGGACAGTACCATTATGGAAGGGGAGATATTCGGCCCCATATTGCCCATTATCAGTTATACGGAGGAAAGCGAGCTGGACACCTATATTACCAAGTACCCAAAATCGTTGGCGTTTTATGTGTTTTCGGAAAACAAAAAATTTCAAAAACGTTTGATGGACAGCTATTCCTTTGGTGGGGGCGCCATTAATGATACGGTGGTGCACATCAGCAACAAGGATTTGCCCTTTGGTGGCGTTGGGGCATCGGGGATAGGGGGGTACCACGGAAAACATACGTTTGAGCTGTTCTCCCACCATAAATCCGTTGCCAAAAGAGGTACTTGGGTGGATGTACCCCTGCGTTACGCACCCTATTCAATTTCCATGGATTTGGTCAAAAAAATCAAACATTTGTTTTAAAGGGATGACAAACCATTAATTGTGGACGTTGATTTTTGACAAATTGATATTTTTTTGCCAAACAAACGTTAAATCACTGACCCATAGGTAGTTTGATACTAACTTTAGAAGTGACCACAATAAATAAACGCCTATGGAACCTACACAGAAAAAATACCGCATTGCGGTATTGCTGGATATGTCCAAAAATTCCGCCTTTGTATTGACCAGTGCCTTGGAACTGGCCAAACAGATGGATGGAGCCGTAGAAGTGTTTCATGTACAACCTTCGAGGGCAAGTCGGCAAGCCAATCCCAATTACGTATCTACACAGACCGAAATCGAGGCATTGATCAACAAAATGGAAGCGAAGGAACAGTTGTCCATCAGTTACAAAGTGGAGTATGGCCGCGTAAAGCATCGCGTGCGGGATTATTTAGCCCTACAAAAACCCGATATTTTGGTTTTGGGCAAGCGCAGGCCCAAATTGGGCATTTTTGGGGAAAGCATTACGGATTTTGTGATCAACCAAACGCAGAGCACCAACGTGCTGTTATTGGGCGAGGATGACAAATTTCACACGTTCAAGAACATTAACCTTGGATTTTTCGGAAACGAGCTCAAAGAATCGGATTTGGAAGTGATCATGGATTTGACCCGTAACAGCGACAAACCTGTGAGACATTTTGATATTTCGCAGGATCCATCACAAAAACGGATATATCCTTGGCACAAAACGGTTTCGTATCAATTTCCCGAAGGTACCAATGCCATGAATGGTCTGGTGAATTATGTGTCGCATACCCGTACACAATTGTTGTGCGTTCCCAAAACAGCGGGCAAACAGATTATGCTCCGATCTAACCCGATCAAAACCGTAATTCGAAAAACAAAGGTGCCGTTATTGATTCTGCCCAAATAAGGGATTGGGGAGATGGTGTTGTGGGTTTTGATTTATTCTATTTTACATAATGTAAATTATAGTACAAAAAATTCAGAACAAAGTCCCACAACTTTTATAAAGAATTAAAATTTCTCAGCCTTTCTTCTCAACTTCCTTAACCCTTTTAATATAACCTGATTTTTTACCCAGATAATAGCCTAGAAAGAAAATCCCAAAAATGAATACAAAAATCAAAATAAACTGCCAAGGACCAATCATTGATAAAATCATAATGTTAGTATTTTTACTAAAATATTAAAATATCATTTTAGTGCAATGAATTTATGTGAGAAAAAGAATGAAATCTATAACAAATAGCTATTCGTTATAAAATGTAAATTTTAAATTGTTCAAGCTTTCATTTGACCTTAAATAATTGATGCAGGATTTTAAAAATTCAATTTCTTTTAATTGCTGATAATCTTTAAATAAGTCTAAGGTTTTTTTCAATTGCTCCTCTGTAAACATCAAGATATTGGTAACCATTCTGGTTTGTTTCTTGTTTAAAGGGGCATTTAAAAACTTATGTAGAATCCCTGCCATTTCATGATCAAAATCTCTACTAGTTATACACTAACAATAACATCAATATCTGTTGCAATTATAATATGATTCCACTCCATAATCTTAGTTTGCCTTTTCCTCTTATCAAAAAGTAATCCTCATTTTGTTGACACCAATAATTCTCTTATATCCACATCAAGAATTTCGGCAATCTTCTTTAAATCCTTTAAATGTGGTTGAGATTTATTGTTGCAGATAGCTGTTATTGAAGTTGTACTTTTTCCAAGTTTCTCTGCAAGCCAAACCTGAGATTTTCCTTGAATTACCAATACTTCTTTTATCCTGTTAATTCTATCAGTCATAATACCATTTAGATACTACAAGATATAATCCAAACTTGTTAAAATATAACTTGGACTTTCATTTATATAACAAAGATTTTGTCTTTTAAATATTTTTATATAAGTTTATCTTAACTTTATTTAGGTTTTATTTATATAAATAAAAGACAAAGTTTACCATCAAATGTTGATAACTTTCTCTGAAAATAGCCGTATGACTCCCAATAAAATTAACCTACTCCCCCTACTCTCCTACTTTGAAGAATGCCACGAGGGAGACTTGCTATCCTTCACCCAATGGTTGGACAAGGCCATTTATATGTTCCACTACCTTCCCACAGATGCTTTTTCAGAAACCGAGCGCCAAAATGTTTGTCATGTGCTTATGGAACTAAAAGATGCTATCCTAAAAATTCATGTTGAGCAAAATAATTGTGCCTAAAATCCATTCCATACACTTTTACCTCCCCTAGTCCCTTCGACTTCGCTCAGGACAGGCCGCGGGTTCGGCAAAATAGTATTCATTACATTTTTTAAAAGGAAGTTTTTAGCTCAACTTTTCAGACCCTACAATTTTTAAAGAATGAGATTCTTTAAAAATTTAGGCGAGTTGGTGCGGTGGAGGTAAGCTTTGCTTATACCTAAGCAAAGAAACATAACGCGAGAACATTATAGTGCAATTTAATTCCCGTAAATTTTCCATTGGTAGGTATCCACCATTTCACCCAATTTTGTAATGCTACCACTATCAATACTTTCTGTTCCTGGGTTATCCGAATAATACATTCTACCCTCTGTTAATGAATATAACACAACATTATTATACAAGATGGAAATAATTTCATCTAGAATTTCATTATCGAATTGATTGTTTGCGAGCTGCAATGAAGTCAAAAAGGGATTGTTGGATATATCAATGGTTTGAAAGTTGTTATTGCCAATCACTAAAGATTTTAAGGCCTCATTACTTGAAATATTTAACTCGGTGAACAAATTGTCATTTGCATCCAACCTTTCAAGATTTAGATTGTTCGAAATATCCAAGCTGCTTATTTGGTTCTCATTAATTTGTAAGAATTTTAGCAATGGATTGTTCGAAACATCAATAGAAGTTACCTGATTAAATCCAACAGACAAGGAAATCAATTCAGCATTATTCGATGTATCTAAATTTGTCAGTAAGTTACTACCTAAATATACATGGGTTAGTTTAGTATTATTAGATATATCCAAACTACTTAATTGATTTTTATCGGCAGATATTAGCACCAAATCTTTATTGTTAGTCAAATCCAATGTTGTCAACTGATTTTCTGACACGTAAATCTGTTCTAAATTTGGATTTTGTGTGATATCCAAACTTGTCAAGGAATTTTCAGTTATAAATATCTCCTTTAAATTCGGGTTGCCTGATAAATCAATACTGGTCAGGTTATTTCGAAACACTATTAAATTTTCCAATACTGGGTTACCAGAAACATCGATGTTGGATAATCTTCCTTCATTAATCCCCACATACTTCAGCAATTTTAATTTAGTTAAGTCAACCGAAACCAAATAATTTTGACGTTGATATATCTCATTTGGAATTTCACCTCCCATAAATGTAAAGTATTCTATAACCTCAATGGGGCCATTAATAGTTATAGTATAATTTCCAGCGGTCTCATAAATATGAACAAGCTCAATCGGTTCTTCTGTATCGGTTGTGGAGGTAGTATAATCATCAACAACCCCATCTCCCCAATCCACCAAAAAATTCGAACCCGTAACCGACTTAATAGTCAAAGTCTTGGTTGTTTGTAGTTCGGATTCATCTATATGTAATTCAAAAAAATCGGAAATCTCAGGAAACTCCAAGCTTAAGCCAGTATACCCAAAATCAGTGGATGTAAAACCAGCGGTAAACAGGTTTTCTGTAAGTGTATTATTTACTTCATTTTCTGAAACTTCAAATGCTATGGGCAAAGTATTGGCAACGAACTGTGACATTGCCGAACTTTCATATGGCACCATTGAAAGAACCACATCATTCTCATCGACCACAATAAACTCTGTTAACCTATAATTACCTACTTTCAAAGTTATTTCAGAAGTACTATAACTTCCGTTCACATGGATCAAATTAACCCTTTCCCTATTGAGAATTGAGCTCCCATTACTACCTTTAACGCTAATCAAGGCAAAAATAGGTTCAAGGTTTTCCGTACCTTTTTGTGATGTACTCTGTGCCTTTAGTTCGGTAAAATCAATTTGAAATGTATGGACACCATCAATTTCTGAGGGTATTAAATCTTCGGTTGTAGATTCGGATGAACAAGAAATCAGTACAAATACTGAAGCCAAAAGGAAAAATATTCTAGTTCTCATAAAGAGATAGTTTGGATAGTATGTTTGGTTAATTCTCGCCTTAAATTAACACTATTTTTCTTATATAAGAATGTAATAATCGGTGTTTATCGAAATTTCTAGTTCAAATGCCTTGGTTTTAATTTGCAAATTATTGACACTGCCAATTTAAGTTGGTATAGTAGTTCAGAGCTTTTTGTCATTCCACACACATTACACTCCCCTCCTACGTCGGGTCGCATAAAAAGTTTTCCATTATCTTTTTTGAAGAATATTTTTAGAAGGAACTCATTTAAACTTTTTTGGTTTGATTTTTTTCAGGGCGATTACTATGAATGATAAGTAGTTGAACCCTTTCCAGCTCTCAATGGTGGTATCGAACCTGTTGAGCAGTGACCTGAAAC
>Ga0114908_1000645_pt1 | contig 18973 bp, 17 predicted proteins | sample MalvireepMed_s17_FD_87292 | JGI IMG/M metagenome (GOLD analysis project Ga0114908, IMG submission 87292) | Marine viral communities from the Global Malaspina Expedition - Malaspina viral metaG DeepMed_s17 | ecosystem: Environmental > Aquatic > Marine > Oceanic | place: Mediterranean Sea... | reverse complement strand
GGAATATCTGCCCAATGCTTCAACGGCATGGTCATTCCGACAAGGAGTAGATCGGAAATACCTTCTAAAATAGCAGTGGCCCTAAAACTTTTAAGCATACCTTATAGGTGGATTACTTCATCATACGCATCGGCAACGGCTTCCATAACCGCTTCGCTCATCGTTGGGTGAGGATGCACAGCTTTTAGCACTTCGTGACCTGTGGTCTCCAATTTTCTGGCAACTACGGCCTCCGCGATCATATCGGTAACACCGACACCGATCATATGGCAACCTAGCCACTCACCATATTTGGCATCAAAAATTACTTTTACAAAACCATCTGGCGTTCCTGCGGCCTTGGCCTTACCACTGGCAGAGAATGGGAATTTACCTATTTTAAGGTCATACCCTTTTTCTTTGGCCGCCTTTTCGGTCAATCCAACAGAAGCTACCTCCGGGATACAGTAAGTACATCCTGGGATGTTGCCATAATCCAAGGGTTCCACGTGCATGCCGGCCAATTTCTCCACACAAAGAATTCCTTCCGCAGAAGCTACGTGGGCCAATGCTTGTCCAGGGGTAATATCCCCAATGGCAAAGTAGCCAGGAATATTGGTCTGATAGTAATCGTTCACCAATACTTTATCTCTGTCCGTGGCGATTCCAACATCTTCCAATCCGATGTTTTCGATGTTTGTTTTGATTCCCACAGCGGATAGTACGATATCGGCTTCCAAAACCTCTTCGCCTTTTTGTGTTTTTACGGTGGCTTTTACACCATCACCAGAGGTGTCAACTTTAGTGACCTCGGCAGAAGTCTTGATTTTTACTCCAGCTTTTTTGAAGCTGCGCTCCAACTGCTTGGAGATATCTTCATCTTCAACCGGAACAATGTTTGGCATGTATTCCACTACGGTCACTTCGGTTCCCATGGAGTGATAGAAATAGGCGAACTCCATTCCAATGGCGCCACTACCTACCACAATCATTTTCTTGGGTTGTTTTTCCAAGGACATGGCCTCACGGTAACCGATCACCTTTTTTCCATCTTGCGGAAGGCTTGGCAACTCACGGCTACGTGCTCCTGTTGCAATGATGATATTGTCTGCGGAATACTCGGTAGTTTCACCGTTTTCCGCTTTTACTTCAACTTTTTTGCCCGGTTTTACCTTTCCAAATCCATTGATGACCTCGATTTTGTTCTTTTTCATCAAGAATTGGACACCTTTGCTCATTCCCTCGGCAACACCACGGCTTCTTTTAACAACGGCACCAAAATCATGATCTACATCCTTGGCGCTCAAACCATAATCTTCGGCATGCTTTAAATATTCAAAAACCTGAGCAGATTTAAGAAGGGCCTTGGTAGGGATACAACCCCAGTTAAGACATACACCTCCCAAACTTTCTTTTTCTATAATGGCTGTCTTGAAACCTAATTGTGATGCCCTTATGGCGGTAACATATCCACCTGGACCACTTCCCAAAACAATTATATCGAACTTGCTCATTAGATTTTGATTTTTGTTGTTAGATTGAAAAATATGCCAGCATTCGGCAGGTGCAAAAGTACGGAAATCCATCTCCATTTCCCAAGACGTAAAAACTCAAATATGGGTTTGTTTGTGAAATCAGGCTTTGCCCGTGTCGAACATCTTTTTGTTGAAGGCTTTGGACTCGCCTTTTGGTATGGATAGTGAGTCCCAGTCCGACCCTTTGATCATTCTTCCGATAAAGACAATCTGTCCTACGTGGCTGGCGTAGTGTGCCAGTTGACGGTTGATGGCCTCAACAATGCTATGCTCCTGGTTTCGAATCTTGATTTTATTTTCAAAATTGGTGCTGTTGATACTGTCCAGAGCACCAAATAGGCATTGCCATCCTTTTTCCCATGCAGCGATCATTTCCGCTTTTTCGGAATAGGGATTTTCGAACTCCAAGTCCCGTTCCCGCCATGGTTTTTCGCCATCTTCCGTTAAAAAATTGGTCCAACGGCTCAGCATGTTCCCTACCATATGCTTTACAATGATGGCAATGGAATTATCGGAATCCGAGTATTTCCAATGAATGTCGGCATCAAGAATTTGAGCAAAGGTCTTATCTCCCATGGTTTTGTAGCGTTGGAACTCGAATTGAACATTGCTCAAATAATCTTCTTGGAAGTCCATTTATTCTTCAGGATCAAAATCAATGCTCACCGAATTGATGCAATAGCGTTGCCCCGTAGTTTCTTTTGGGCCATCATTGAACACGTGCCCAAGGTGACTACCACAATTGGCACAAACGGTTTCTGTGCGAATCATGCCGTGACTGGTGTCGCGAATATATTCAATGGCACCTTCAACGGCCTGATCGAACGATGGCCACCCGCAACCACTTTCAAATTTATGTTCACTTTCGAACAACTTGGCATTGCATGCTTTGCAGTGGTAGTCGCCGTTCTCAAAATGAAGATCAAACTTTCCGGTGTAGGGTCGTTCGGTCCCCTTTTGGCGCAATACATAGTATTCCTCGGCGGAAAGTTCTTGTTTCCACTCTTCCTCGGATTTGTTCACACTGTATTTTTTGTCCATAAACTTTAGTGTCGATTTATTTGTTGTCGGGAATAAAATCAAGGGCCACACCATTGATGCAGTGTCTTTTTCCTGTTGTGTTACGGGGCCCGTCGTTAAAAACATGACCTAAATGTCCGCCGCAAACTGCACAATGCTCTTCGGTACGGGCCACACCGATTTTATAATCCGTATCAAAAGCGACGTTTCCTTCGATTTCTCGATCAAAACTGGGCCATCCGGTTCCCGAATCAAATTTGTGTTCACTTTTAAATACTGGGGTGCCGCAGCCGGCACAAACGTAGGTGCCCTTTTCCTTGATGTCCAGTAAATCACTTGAAAAGGCATTTTCTGTGGCCTCTTTTCGCAATACGTAATATTCCATCTCGGTAAGTTCCGCACGCCATTCGGCATCGGTTTTGTTTACTTTAAAAGTAGTTTCCTTAGCATCTTCTTTTTTTTCTTCCTGTGATGTTCCCTTGCATCCGGCAAAGACGACAAGAACAATCAATAGCAATCTTTTTCCCATGAATCGTTTTTTAGGTATTTGGACGTAATTTGATTCCGTTCCTTTCAAAATAAATCAAAAAAAAAGTCCCATTGGCAGCCAATGGGACTTAATATACTGTTTTTTGTTGGAACTAGTTGATGTCCAATTTCATGACTTCTCCTTCATCGATTTGGAGTTTGGACATTACACTATTTATGTTGGCGGCATCAAAATCCGGAGATTCTGCAAACTCGCTGGGCACAAAAACTATTCGGAACAATTGATCGTCCGTGAATTCGGTGCTAATAGTGGATAGGTCAAAATTTCCATCGATAAAGAGTTCAACGTCCACAAATGTGTGCGCGAAAACGTATTGCATGGTACCTTCCGGCAAGAAATAATTTTGAGGCAGTTGTGTCCAGGCATCGGCGGTGGACCCATCGCTAAGGTCTATAACACCATCATGTCTGTATACCAAAACGGCGTCAGATTCAAAAACTTCAAAGTTGGTCACATCCGAAAAAGTAATCAAGGCGGAAAAAAGATTGTCTTCGGCAAAATAATCGAAGTTTACGCCCTCGACCTCTACCACCTGCCCTTGAATGCCTGGTGCCCCTTGAGGTCCTTGCGCCCCATCAAGTCCATCGAAACCCGGGGGGCCTTGTGGTCCTTCGCAAGCTGCGAAGACAAAAACGATTACTGCGCCTAAAATTGTACTAAATTTATTCATGATTTTGGATTTTGAATTTGTGTTCATTTAACTCTTGTTGCAAGGAAATCAAAAAGCGTTCCATTTTTAAAAAAATGTTGTTTCTAATATCAAACCTGTTGTCATAATCGTATTCTTACTTAAAGATGCTTATTATTGTATAGTACTAAACCCGCAAATATGTCCAAGGTAGTTCCACACAGTTTTTTTACAGAGTTTGACATCAATCTTTTTAAGGGCGGCAAACATTTTCGGCTCTACAACAAGTTAGGTTCTCACTTAACAGAGGTCGATGGTGTCAAAGGTACGTACTTTGCCGTATGGGCGCCTTCGGCAAAATCGGTCAGTGTGGTCGGCGATTTTAATTATTGGAATGCAAACGAACATCAATTAAATGTGCGTTGGGACAGCAGCGGTATCTGGGAAGGATTTATTCCCGGAGTGGACAAGGGAACCAAATATAAGTACAAAATACACTCCAACAATAATGATATTTGGACGGAGAAAGCGGACCCGTTTGCCCGCTTTTGCGAACAACCCCCAAACACTGCTTCCGTGGTATGGGAGGATAACCACAAATGGAAGGATAATGATTGGATGGAGACCCGAGAGGAAAAAAATGCATTGGACAAACCTTATTCCGTTTATGAGGTGCATTTGGGGTCTTGGAAGAAGAAAAATGGTTGGGAATCGCTTAGCTATCTGGAGATGGCGCAGCAGTTGGCGGATTATGTGGAGGAAATGGGTTTTACCCATGTGGAGTTTATGCCCGTAATGGAATATCCGTACGATCCTTCTTGGGGATATCAAATCACAGGATATTTTGCCCCGACCTCGAGGTTCGGGAAGCCTTCGGACTTTAAAGTTTTAGTTGATGCCCTCCACCAAAGGGGCATAGGTGTGATCTTGGATTGGGTGCCTTCCCATTTTCCGGAAGATGCGCATGGACTTGGATTTTTTGATGGTTCGCATCTCTATGAGCATCCGGATAGGAGGAGAGGGTACCATCCCGATTGGAAGAGCCTTATTTTTAACTACGGAAGAAACGAGGTCCGTGCGTTTTTGATCAGTAATGCCGTTTTTTGGCTAGACCAATACCATGTGGATGGATTAAGGGTCGATGCCGTGGCATCCATGCTGTATCTCGATTATTCACGAGAAGATGGTGAGTGGGAACCCAATATGTACGGAAACAACGAGAACCTTGAGGCAATGTCCTTTTTAAGGGAAATGAACCAAGAGGTCTACGCTAGCTTCAAGGGTATCCAAACAATTGCCGAAGAGTCCACGGCCTTTACCGGTGTCACAAAACCGGTGCATTATGGTGGCCTCGGCTTTGGAATGAAATGGATGATGGGCTGGATGCACGATACATTGGAGTTCTTTAAAAGGGACCCGATACACCGTTCTTATGATTTGAACATGGTAAGTTTTGGTTTGACTTATGCCTTTACTGAGAACTTTATGCTGCCATTTTCGCATGATGAGGTAGTGTACGGAAAGCAGTCCCTACTATATAGAATGCCAGGTGATGAATGGCAGCGCTTTGCGAACTTAAGGCTGCTCTTTGGTTATATGTTCACGCATCCGGGAGGCAACCTATTGTTTATGGGGGGCGAGTTTGGACAATCATCCGAGTGGAACTTTCAGGAAAGCTTGGAGTGGCATCTGACCCAGTATGATTTTCATTCGGGCATACAAGAAGCTATTAAGGACCTGAACAAGATGTACAAGTCAAACCCAGCATTGTATCAAAAACAATTCAAACCCGATGGTTTTCAATGGATAGAGTACAATGATCAAGAGAACACAGTGATATCGTTCATCAGAAAGGGCAACGACCCCAAGGACGATTTAATCGTTGTTTGCAACTTTACCCCTATGCCACGTGAGAATTACAGATTGGGAGTACCAAAAAATTCAACATTGAAACTGCGATTTAACAGTGATGATAAAAAATACTCGGGCAGTGGTGTTGGCAAAAAAACAGTGAAGCCCTCTAAGACATCATGGAATGGGCACGAGCAGTCCGTTTTATTGAACCTACCTCCCTTAGGAGTGGTAGTTTATAAGTGAACAGGCAGCTAAAACGTTATAGTTAATTGCTTTTCAAAACATATTTTTAATTATTCAGGCTTTTGTATTTCTTTTGTGAGCCTCAACTGATTACAGATGATAACCAATACGGAAATTGCAACTAGAGGGAATCAGTCCCCCAACCATATCGTAGACTTTAAACAAGAAAACGATAAAATATATTTTACCACCCAAAACGGTGTTATCCTTCAAGTTACTATTTTAAGGGATAGTGTGGTCCGTTTTAGGTACGCTACCGAGTATGTATTTGAGCCTGATTTTTCCTATGCCATTAGTGAAGATGTCAACCTTGGGTACAATGAGTTGACCATAGAGGACGAGATACCGGAATATGTGATCACCACTTCCAAGATCAAGATTTATATCAACAAGGCAAACCTGAAGGTACAGATTGCCGATTTGGATAATGTTATCCTCATTGAAGATGAACTTGGGTTCCATTGGGAAGAGAACTTCGACTATGGAGGGAATGTGGTGAAAATGAGCAAGGTTTGCCATTCCGGTGAGAGCTATTATGGCATGGGCGACAAAGCATCGCATACCAACCTCAAAGGAAAACGTATCAACAATTGGGTCACGGATTCCTATGCTTATGGAAAGGACCAAGAGCCATTGTACAAGTCCATACCTTTTTACATAGGACTAAAAGAAAGCAAGGCCTACGGTATTTTTTTCGATAATTCCTTTAGCACCTATTTTGATTTTGCCGCAGAAAAACGGAACGTAACCAGTTTTTGGGCAGATGGTGGCGAAATGAACTACTATTTTTTCTACGGTCCAGAAATGAAAGAGGTAGTGGAGTCCTACACCGACCTAACCGGTGTTCCCGAACTTCCACCACTTTGGGCGTTGGGATTCCATCAATCCAAATGGAGTTATTTCCCGGAACAAAAGGTGAGGGATATTGCCTCAAAGTTCAGGGAATTGAACATACCCTGTGATGCCATTTATCTGGATATAGATTATATGGAGGGGTTTCGTTGTTTTACTTGGAACAACCAATATTTCCCCAATCCCAAGAAGATGATCGAGGAAATGGAGGATGAGGGATTCAAGGTAATTACCATGATTGATCCCGGAATTAAAATCGACCGTGATTATTGGGTATATCAACAGGCCATGGACAATGGTTTTTTCTGCCGTAGGGCCGATGGACCACATTTTAAGGGAAAAGTATGGCCGGGAGAATGTAAGTTTCCAGACTTCACCAACCCCGAAGTACGGGAATGGTGGGCTGGACTGTACAAGGAAATGATAGCCGATATGGGCGTTAGCGGTGTTTGGAACGATATGAACGAACCCGCCGTGATGGAAGTGCCTACCAAAACCGCAAATCTTGATGTACGGCACGATTATGACGGTCATCCCTGCAGTCACAGAAAGGCACACAATGTTTACGGTATGCAAATGGTAAGGGCGACCTATGAAGGGGTTAAAAAATTCATGTTCCCGCGCAGGCCATTTGTACTCACGAGGGCAGCATATTCTGGTACGCAGCGTTATTGTGCTACTTGGACCGGCGACAATGTCGCTACTTGGGAACATTTATGGATTGCCAATGTACAGATGCAACGTATGTGCATGAGCGGATATTCCTTTGTAGGTTCCGATATCGGTGGATTTGCCGAACAACCCAACGGCGAACTCTTTGCCCGTTGGATGCAGTTGGCCGTTTTTCATCCGTTCTGTAGGGTACACTCCAGTGGAGATCACGGGGACCAAGAACCTTGGTCGTTCGGGGAGGAAATTACCGACATAGTGAGGGAGTTCATCAATTTAAGGTATCAATTGCTGCCTTACTTGTATACCATGTTCTATAATTACATCAAAGAAGGGTTCCCGATGCTTCAATCCTTGGTGTTCTATGACCAAGAGGACCATCAAACGCATTTCCGTACGGACGAGTTCATCTTTGGTAAGCAAATGTTGGTATGTCCCGTACAGGAGCCAAACTCCCAGGGAAGAAGAATGTATTTTCCAAAAGGAAACTGGTACAATTACTGGACGGACGAATTGACCGAAGGAGGTGTCGAAAGATGGGTTTCAGCAGAGATTCACCGAATTCCCCTCTTTGTCAAGGAAGGAGCCATGATTCCAAAGTATCCTGTTCAACAATATGTAGGGGAGAAGGAAATCGAAAAATTGAACATTGACGTCTACTACAAGGCAGGGACCGAGAACTCACAGGTATACGAGGACCAGCAAGAAGGATATGATTATAAAAAGGGTAGGTATAGTCTTAGACGTTTCAAATTGACAGGAAAAGAGAACGAATTGATTATCCAACAGTTCAAGGATGGCAATTTTATCACCCCGTACGATAATTTTAAAATGTCGTTCCACGGATTGCCCTTTACCATTGATACTGTTGAGGTAGATAATGAGGAAGTCGATTTGAAGGACATCAAACTAAACGGCAATAATTCGATTGAGGTGGGTAAGGATTTCACGGAACTCCATATTTTTGGAAAATAAAATTTCGTAAATTCCATTACACAAAATACGATTTACCATATGAAAAAGATAATTTTAACTGGATTGGTTTTTTTGGCGGTTGCCGCGTGCAAAACCAATCCCTTTACAGGAAAAAGCACACTGAATTTTTATCCCAACAGTCAGGTATTCCCTACCGCATTTGCGCAGTACGACCAGTTTTTGGAGTCCAACAAAGTGGTCACGGGCACATCCGATGCGCAGATGATCACCAAAGTAGGGCAGCGTATAGCCTCTGCCGCGGAGCGTTGGCTAAGTGCCAATGGCTATCCAGGTTATCTGAAAGATTACAAATGGGAGTATAACCTAGTACAAGATGAAACAGTTAACGCTTGGTGTATGCCAGGTGGGAAAATTGTTTTTTATACCGGGATTTTACCAATTACCCAGAACGAAACAGGAGTTGCCGTGGTTATGGGGCACGAGGTGGCCCACGCCTTGGCCGATCATGGAGCACAGCGTATGAGCGCGGGCACGTTACAACAACTCGGAGCCGTTGCGGGAAATGTGGCCATACAGGACGAAAAAACTCTTGGGTTGTTCAATCAAGCTTATGGAATTGGTTCGCAAATTGGAGTGATGCTTCCCTTTAGCCGAAGCCACGAGACCGAAGCGGACAGAATAGGTCTTCAAATTATGGCCATTGCAGGTTATGACCCCAGTGAGGCCGCAGAACTTTGGAAGCGTATGAAGGCCCAATCCGGAGGACAGGCACCACCGGAGTTTTTGAGCACGCACCCATCCAACGATACAAGGATAAGTAATCTGACCGCTTGGGCACCTGCAGCAAAACAAGAAGCTCGTAAGTTTGGGGTAACGTCCTTCAAATAGATTTATAAAGAACGAACTGTAAATGTCACTTCGAAACAGGCGAAAAATCCAACTGACACCAAAAAGGGTTTTTCACAAAGGTTCGAAGTGACATTTTTTTGTAATAAAAGTTATGGTACAGACATTGGCATTAAAGGGAAGTAAAAAACTGTTGAATGCTTGGGCCTTTTATGATTGGGCCAATTCGGTTTATAGTTTGGTAATATCCTCCGCCATTTTCCCTCTTTTTTATGGACTGCTGTTCAGAACCGCGGGCATTGAGCAGGTCACGATTTTTGGTGGTGAGATAGCAAGAGCCCCCTTGATCAGTTATGTGACCTCGTTGGCCTTTGTGTTTATTGCCATAGTAACGCCATTGGTATCTGGAGTGGCAGATTATTTAGGCAACAAAAAAGTGTTCCTCAAATTCTTTTGCTACCTGGGGGCGGCATCGTGCATAGGCCTGTACTGGTTCTCTTTGGAACATATTTATTTTGGACTGGCCTGTTACTTCTTTGGTCTAGTTGGTTTTTGGGTGAGCTTTGCCATCAACAATTCCTATTTGCCCGACATCGCTTTTCCGGAACAACAGGATAGCATAAGTGCCAAAGGTTTTTCATTGGGTTATATTGGTAGTGTGATTTTATTGGTTTTCAATCTGTTTATGGTGATGGAGCCCGATTTCTTTGGTATTACGGACAGTGGCGGAGAAGTTGCAGAGATAAAGGCTATGAAGTATTCCTTCATCTCAGTTGGAATTTGGTGGATACTTTTTAGCCAGTATACCTTTGCCCATCTGCCCAAGGGATACAAAAGGGAAGGGGAGCGGAAGCATATCATTTTAAATGGGTTTAAGGAGTTGAGGTTGGTATGGCACCAACTTGGCGAGAATAGAAAGCTGAAGCGATACCTAGGAGCGTTCTTCACGTATAGTATGGCGGTACAGACCATTATGTTGATCGCGACTTATTTCGGGGAGGAAGAGATCATTTGGGGTTCGGACGATGAGCGTACCATGGGACTGATTGTAAGTATTCTGTTGATACAGCTCGTTGCCATTTTAGGGGCTACTGTTACAGCTCGTGCCTCTAAAGCCTATGGAAATATAAAGACACTTATCGTTATCAATGTAATTTGGGGACTGCTATGTGTTTATGCCTATTTTTTACAGACCCCAATGGATTTTTACATTGCAGCAGGTTTGGTCGGTATTGTAATGGGAGGCATTCAGGCACTATCCCGTTCTACCTATTCCAAATTTTTGCCCGAGACCACCGATACCACTTCGTTTTTCAGTTTTTATGATGTCGCCGAAAAAATAGGTATCATCATAGGTACCTTGATGTATGGTATTGTGGCCCAACTTACCGGTAGTATGCGAAACAGCACTATATTTTTGGGACTCTTCTTCTTGATAGGAATTTTTCTGCTCCTTCGGGTAAACAAGGTCAAAACACCCAATTAAAAGCATAAAAAAGCCCTGAGAGTTTCAGGGCTTTTTCAGTCTTTGATTGATGATAAACTCGAATTTATACCTTGGTAATATCCCCAGAACCTGAAGATTTGGAATTTACCTTTTTAGGATTTCCCTTGTATTGAATGTCCCCGGAACCAGAAACCCTGGCCTCAAGGGATTGATTGGCGGTGACCTTGATGTCCGCAGACCCAGATACCGTAGCTGTTACAAAATCAGCCTCCAAATCAAAAGCCTTGATGTCGCCGGAACCTGAAACTGAAACCGTGAAATCCGTTGCCCTTCCAGATAGATTGATGTCACCGGAACCTGAAAGAGAGGCTTCAATCTCTTCCGCTTCCACAGTAAGGGTAACATCACCAGAACCGGACATTGCGGTGCTGAACTGTCTTGCCCTAATGGTAGTTTTGCCAACCAAATCTCCTGAACCCGATAGGCTCACGGCATCAATGGACTCTATGGGCACGGTAACATAAATGCCACTTTTCCAGTTGGAAGGTCTAAGGTTCATGCCTTTCTCTACCTTAATGGTCAGTTTTCCATTTTTTACCTCGGTAACAATATGTTCCAATAAATTGGATTCTCCCTTTAGTGTCAATTCGCCCTCGCTACCGGATACCAGTTCTACATCGAACCAGCCGGCCATGGCTACTTCGTCATAATCGCCGACAGAGCGTTCAATGGTAACAACATCGCCATTTCCCTGTATTTTTCTGCCCCATTGGGCATTGGTTACCGCTACCATTCCCAATGCCAGCGCAAGTGTGATAAATTTTTTCATGATCTTGTGTTTAATTTAAAGTTTTTGAATTGATGTTAATTTCTGTAAAATGATATTCCTCCGTAGTCACTGGTAATGCTCACCTTATTTCCAGAGTTTGGACTTCCGTAGTAACCACTATAATATTTTTCGGTGGATTTCTCTTTACTGATATTGATTTCGAAGTCATCTTTTCCACTTACCCCAGCGTATTCGGTAGAAATTTCGAAGTCGAAATTATAGCCTGAATCGTAACCTATTTTAATACCTGTGTAATCTGTTCGGATTTGAACATTACCGGCGTCAGGGGCCAACCTATCTATTTTGATGGAGCCGTAATCGCTGGTGATGGACACATTGCCGTGTACGTTCCCCAGTTTAACTCCGATATAATCTCCATTGCCATCTACATTCTTCACGTTTCTTACATCAATAGAGCCATAGTCACTGGAGTATTGCAGGTTGTCCATTTCTTCCACTACGCCGTTGGTATAATCGGCCTTAATGGTAAGGTTTCCGGCCTTGTCGATAGTAAATCCCGAGTAGTCCGCAATGATTTCCGCACTGTTGATATATCCAAAGGTAGAACGTGAGGTATAATCGAACCGTAGCTCATTATTGCGGCCGTGTAGCTCACCAATGTCCATTTTACCATAGTCACAACTGATCTTGGCATGACCATCAATCCTGTCCAACATAATATTGCCATAGTCGTTGCTAAGGTTCACGCTGTTTTTTACCGGAAGTTTTATGGTGTAGTTGACTTGTACGCTCACACTTTTTCTTTTGCCCCAGCCCCAATTCCAACCACTGTTCCTGTTGCCAAAATCCGTAATAGCGGATACCATGCTGGCACTGTTGTCAAAATCTACATTGATTTCTTCCAAACGTTCCCGTACACGGTCCTCATCATTTCCATTGGTTTTAATGTGTACCTCTATCATCACTTTGTTTTGGTTCCAAGAGGTGATGTTCAGGTTTCCATAACTGTTGCTTACCTTCAAAAGGGCGTCCGAATTAACGTTAAACTCCTTCTTAATAGTTTTTTCCTTGGTGTACTTTCCGTTCAATTTGTCATTGTCCATATTGGCGCTGACCACCAGGGGAATAAAAGCCAAGGCGAAAAAGATGTGTTTAAATTGTAAAGCTCTCATCATTTTGTGTTTTTAAATTCTTAATATTTTCTATTTGGCTCAAAACTTCTTTTAAAAGGTCGATACGCGTTTGGAAATTGGTGATCATCGCGCTCAATATGATTTTGCTATCACCTCCATCGACCAAATCTTGCTCTAGGGTTTGGTAGTCTTTGTCCAACTTGGCCAATTGTGCCAAGGTGTCATCCACCAATTGAGCTGTTTCCGGTGTTTTCTCCTCCTTCATTTCCTCTACCTGTTCCTCTATCAAATTCGCAAAGTAAAACTCTGTCTGGGAAACCTCCGGAGCAATTTTTGTTACCTGTTGCTTTATGCTTGGCTGAGGTCCAAAGGCTTGGTACCCTAAAAGCGCTACCAAGGCAATGGATGCTGCGATGGACAATGGTTTCCACCAGGATGCTTTCTTCTTGTGTAGGGCAATTGTACCGTTGCCCCGGTTCAATTTTTCCAAAAACCGCTCCTGGTGCCCACCTTGGGGTTCCTCTACATCAAACTCGCCGTGGAGTCTCTCGAACAGGTTATCTAAATTATCCTTCTTCATAACTAAACATTTACGGTCAATTTTTTTCTAAGGCTCTCTTTGGCCCTCGAGATCATGGTTCTACAATTAGCATAGCTAATGTTCATTATTTCACTTATTTCTTCGTAATCGTACCCTTCAATTAAATGTAAGGTCAAAGAAACTCTGTAATTGTCTTTCAAACTTTTCATGGTTTCCATCACTTTTTGAGCCTTCAGTTCTGTGTAACCATTTTGATCTGAAGCAACTCCTTCGTTATCTTCGACCTTGTACATGACATCATCCAAATCATCAGCACGTTTTTTCTGCTGCTTTTTGTAATGATAGATACTGTTATTGATCACGATCCGCTATAACCAAGCTCCAAAGGCGACGTCTCCTTTAAAGGTGTGCAGTTTGGTGAATGCGCTCAGGAACGATTCCTGCATTACATCCTCGGCCTCCGCAGTATGCTTTACAATCCTAAAAGCAGTGTTGTACATCGCCTTGTAGTACCGATTGTAAATTTCTAGCTGCGCGCTTTGTTTGCCCTGCATGCACAACTGGAGCAGTGTGTCAATATGTTCATTTTGTTGGCTCAAAAAATGATTGGTTTGTCTTATAGATGAACCAATTTACCATTTGTTACACTTTTTTCTTAAAATTTGATTTTTAATGGCACAGGAATTGCCAATTAATGGGTGATAAGAAGCTCAAGACTCGCTATGAACATTGATTTTTAGGGGTTTGACGAAGCTTTAACGTAGAATAAAAATGTGGGTCGATTGTTTTTTATGACAAAATGACCGAAAAGTTGATATGGGAGAGATGAAAATAACCAAATTTGACAATATAGATCTGCAAGGGCTGGATGAAGATGCAGAATTGATACCGTTGTTGACCCCGGAAGATGAAGAGCAGATGAACAGAGAGCGCTTGCCGGAAACCTTGCCGGTATTGCCCCTTAGGAATACAGTGTTATTTCCGGGCGTAGTGATTCCGATTACGGCCGGCAGGGATAAGTCCATCAATTTGATCAGGGATGCCAACAATGGGTCCAAAACCATTGGGGTAGTGTCCCAAAAGGATGAATCCGTAGAGAACCCAGCTCCAGAGGACATCAATACCGTTGGGACGGTAGCACGTATCTTACGGGTACTTCAAATGCCGGATGGCAATACTACAGTGATCATTCAAGGTAAAAAAAGGTTCAAAATCGATGCGGTGCTTACCGAAAAGCCGTATTTAACGGCCAAGGTGAGCGAAGCAGCAGAGGAGCGTCCCGATGAAAAAGGAAGTGAGTTTGAGGCTATCATCGATTCAATAAAGGAATTGGCGTTCAAAATTATCAAGGATAACCCAAACATTCCAAGTGAGGCAACTTTCGCCATCAAGAATATTCAGAGCAATTCGTTCTTGATCAATTTTGTGTCCTCCAACCTTAATCTGGATGTAAAAGATAAGCAACAGCTTTTGGAAATTGCCAATCTTCAGGAAAGAGCATTGGCCACTTTGAAGTATATGAACATGGAGCTTCAAAAACTGGAGCTTCGTAACGATATCCAGAGCAAGGTCCGTAGCGATATGGACCAACAACAGCGCGAATATTTTCTTCATCAGCAAATGAAGACCATCCAAGAGGAACTTGGCGGGCTGTCCTATGAAGAAGAGGTGGACGAGATGGCGGAAAAGGCCAAGAAGAAAAAATGGAGTAAAAAAGTGCAAGAACATTTTGAGAAAGAACTCTCCAAAATGCAACGCATGAATCCACAGGTGGCCGAGTATTCCATTCAACGGAACTATCTGGACCTTTTGTTGGATTTGCCATGGAACGAATTCTCTAAGGACAAGTTCGACCTGAAAAGGGCCCAAAAGATTTTGGACAGAGACCATTACGGACTGGAGGATGTAAAGCGTCGAATTATTGAGTATTTGGCGGTTTTGAAGCTACGAAACGATATGAAGTCGCCAATTCTTTGTTTGTACGGACCTCCCGGAGTGGGTAAAACATCTTTGGGGAAATCCGTAGCTGAAGCATTGGGCCGAGAATATGTTCGGATGTCATTGGGTGGGCTTCGGGATGAGGCAGAAATTCGTGGGCACCGAAAAACCTATATCGGCGCCATGCCCGGCAGGATCATTCAGAGCTTGAAGAAGGCTGGAACCTCCAATCCGGTATTTATTCTGGACGAAATCGATAAATTATCGAACAGTCATCAAGGAGACCCATCTTCGGCCATGTTGGAGGTGCTGGACCCTGAACAGAACAGTGAGTTCCATGACAACTTCTTGGAAATGGGCTATGATCTGTCCAAAGTGATGTTTATTGCCACGGCAAACAATCTATCAACTATTCAGCCTGCTTTGCGGGATCGTATGGAAATCATCAACGTGACGGGTTATACCATTGAAGAGAAGGTAGAGATAGCCAAGCGTCACTTATTGCCCAAGCAGCTGGAGGAACACGGACTGTCCAAAAAAGATCTGAAAATCGGCAAACGCCAATTGGAAAAAATTGTTGAGGGCTATACCCGTGAATCCGGAGTACGAAGCTTGGAAAAACAGATAGCCAAGGTGGTTCGCTACGCAGCAAAATCCATTGCTATGGAAGAGGATTACAACGTTACGGTGAACAATGCCGTGGTGGAAAAAATTCTGGGCCCCGCCCGTTTGGAGCGCGACAAGTACGAAAACAACGATGTCGCCGGGGTGGTCACAGGATTGGCATGGACCAGTGTAGGGGGAGATATTCTTTTTATCGAGTCCATACTTTCCAAAGGAAAAGGTACATTGAACGTTACGGGCAACTTGGGTAAAGTGATGAAAGAATCCGCTACCATCGCCATGGAATATATCAAGTCCAATGCGGATGAATATGGCATCGATTCCAGTGTGTTCGATAAGTACAATGTTCATATTCACGTTCCCGAAGGTGCCACTCCAAAAGATGGCCCAAGTGCAGGTATTACCATGTTGACCTCTTTAATTTCCCTGTTTACCCAGCGTAAGGTGAAGAAGAGTTTGGCCATGACCGGCGAGATCACCCTTCGCGGCAAGGTGTTGCCAGTAGGCGGAATCAAGGAAAAGATCTTGGCAGCGAAAAGGGCAAGAATCAAAGAAATTATTTTGTGTGCGGATAACAAAAAGGACATCGAGGAGATCAAGGAGGATTATCTAAAAGGCCTGACGTTCCATTACGTGACCGATATGAGCGAAGTGATAGATTTGGCCATTACCAAACAAAAAGTGAAGAATGCCAAGGACCTTTAGATGATACTTGTCATGTAATCATCATGATATTTCTGCCTATTTTTGGCGTATGGGAAAAATTACGATAGCTATTGATGGGTATTCCTCCACTGGAAAAAGTACCATCGCCAAACGATTGGCCGCTGCCTTGAATTATATTTATGTGGATACAGGTGCCATGTACCGTGCCGTGACTCTTTTTGCATTGAACAATGGGTTGGTAAGTGAGAAAGGTGAGCTCGATTCAGCAGCTTTGATAGATAAACTCCCTGAGGTAAATCTCAAATTTGTACCCAACACCGAAACCGGTCGTTCCGATATGTTTTTGAACGATGAAAATGTGGAGCAGGAAATCCGTTCCATGCGGGTGTCCGGTTTTGTGAGTCCGGTGGCCGCCATTAAGGAAGTCCGGGAAAAGTTGGTGAAGATCCAACAGGAGATGGGCAAGGACAAGGGTATTGTGATGGACGGTCGTGATATTGGCACCGTAGTTTTCCCCGATGCCGAACTAAAACTGTTTATGACGGCTTCTCCGGAGACCCGTGCCGCCCGACGCTACAAGGAGCTGTTGGAAAAAGGGGAGGAGGTTACCTATGCCGAGGTATTGAAAAATGTTGAGGAACGCGACCGTATCGACTCTACCCGGACTATTTCCCCACTTACCAAGGCCAAGGATGCCATTGAGTTTGATAACAGCGATATGGGACTGGAAGAACAGTTTGAGCGTATCCATGAGTTTGCCAAACGTGTGATTGCGAAGCATGTTTGAGAAGTAAAGGAATTTTGAGTTGCACTTATCGTTTTGGTATAGCCGCTAGTTGCATGCTTAAGTTACTAAGTCAGTTAAAATAACCGAACATTTGAGTTGGCGAGATTTTTCCGAAGGAAAAATCAACTAGCAATTGCAGTTGTGCATTGTTGGCAACTGGCTTTTATTCACATTTCTTAATTGCCTTAGTGATTCCATTTATGTATTCTTTAACTCCTCCTGGAAAAGTATCAAACTTCGACTTCGCATTTTTATCAATTTCGCATATGTCAGAAATTAGAAGGCAGGTCATAATTGTCGCATAATTTGTGATTGGTTCAGTATGCGTGTCAGATAGGATTTTTCCACGAGTGTCTTTAAATTCAGCTATTGCAGGGAAATTTGAGTGTGAATGAATTGACGAATATTTATATAAATTCACAAATCCTTTTTGTTTACAAACGTGTTCTACCAAATCAATTATTTTCTTTGGTTTAATAATGTCGTTTTTAATTAAAAACCTCCAATTGGCACTTTTACATTCAGGATTGTAAATTTTGATTGATTGGTTAGGATTCAAATTTTTAAAGAATTCAGATTTCTCAATTTGCTTTTGAGTATTGTTTATTAACTCATTGTCTTTCTTGAGTATATCTTCTGCATTTTTAAAATCAGAGTTGTCAATATCATATTTTCTTTTTTGATAGAGTCCATCAAGTTTCCAAACCAAAAACCGCAATTCTGCTTCTTGTTCAGATTTTGGTTCAACGAAAAGATTATGAAAAGTCACATAAGTTTCTAATAATGCTCTAAAAGTTGTGTTCACAGTAAATAGATCATATCCATTCATTCTTCTTTTTTCGCCAGATTTTCGATGTTCTATAATTCCTTTTGATAAGTGGAAGAATGAAGACGAATGTATTGCAAACTTGTCAATTAGGAGATTTGAATAACTCATCCATTCCGAAAGTTTAGTTTCTTTTCTTGCAGAATATATTTTTTTTAAAGGTCCTAAAAGTAGGGCTTCGTAAAAGTCTAGAGCAGAATGATTTGAGATGTTTTTGGTCATTTTTTAGCTTGTTGCCAACGATTAGCTAAATATCGTTTCAATGATTTTTAGCGTACGATAAGTGAAGTTAATTTTTTTCTGGTTAAAGTTCCAATAGGAATTCACGAACAAACCTTCAGGGTGTATGGATGCCAGTTTTAAATTGATATGGAAACCCCTTCAAACAAAAAAAACGCCCAAGGGCGTTCTTTAATGTCAAGAGAAATAAAAATAGGATTGACCCATTCGGTCGGGAAAGTGGTTGATAGCACTTCCAAAGGAATATGGGTTGTGTTAGAGGACGGCTTCCAATTGCTGTAGCGCAGCGGTAAAACCTTCTTTGAACCCCATTTCAATCATTTGTTCCAAACGTTCCAATGAATCGTTAACTATAACAATATTTACGGTTGTTTTACCATTCTGTTCGCTAAAGCTCAAATCCCAATCTGAGCCGGGAAGGTTAGGATTTGCGTCTTTATCAGCAAAAGCATTCAGATAGGTAAAATTGGATTTAGGGGTTATGGATTTGTACTTTTGAATGGCCCAATGTTCTTGACCTTCAGGTCCCACCATGACATAGAACCGCATACCACCTTCGCGAAAATCCATCTGTTTTGTTTTGGATATATAAGGTTTTGGGGCCCACCATTGGTCCAGCAGTTCTTTTTTGGTAAAAGCATCCCAGACCAACGAAAGGTCTGCTGCAAATTCTTTGTCCACAAATACTGTTTTGGTTTTCTTGTCTACCTTAAAGTCAAAGAGCAAATTGTTTTTCATTTTTTATCCTTGAAGTGATTTAAACTTTTTTTGGATCGAAAGATAGGGCTACGGACATTTGTGTTACCACACGCAAATACCATAGCCCATGTACAAAGTACTCGACAAAGATACCATAGAAATGGAGATAG
>Ga0114908_1000628_pt1 | contig 19228 bp, 19 predicted proteins | sample MalvireepMed_s17_FD_87292 | JGI IMG/M metagenome (GOLD analysis project Ga0114908, IMG submission 87292) | Marine viral communities from the Global Malaspina Expedition - Malaspina viral metaG DeepMed_s17 | ecosystem: Environmental > Aquatic > Marine > Oceanic | place: Mediterranean Sea... | reverse complement strand
CTTCAATTCAATCAGATTGGCCGCCCGCTCATCCGCTATTCCCGCCCCGAAGCCGAACAGCGACGGGCCGATCGCGGCGAACACGCCGAAAGTCGCCAGCGCATAGGTGGCGGTGCCTGCGTTTCCGTCGCTCATGGCGATCGCGAACAGGCCGTAGAAGGCGACCGGCAACACGATCGTGGGCAGGATGAACTGCGGCAGTCGCCAGCTCTTGAGGATTTCCGCCCATGCTTCGCGTGCGTAAATGCCGCGCGGCGGGCCGATGTAGGCGATGGTCATCATGCGGCATCCTTGTGTTGGGGCATGAGAACCGCGGCCAGCGCGTCCTCTAGGCTCGCGGGTTCGACCCGCAGATCGGCCAGATCGGGAGCGGCGGCGAGCAGCGCGCGCAGGGTGGCAGGCGCATCGGCGGACAGCACCCGCCAATACGCGCCCTCGCGCTCGACTGAACGCACCGCAGCGAGCCGTGCCAGCGCTTCTTGCGCGATGTCGGCGCGGCAGCGGATTGCGGTGGCCGCGGCACGGGCTCGGATCGCGTCGGGAGGTCCATCGGCGACGTTCCGTCCACGGTCGATCACGGCAATCCGGTCCGCTAGGGCGTCGGCCTCTTCAAGATAATGCGTGGTCAGCAGCACCGCGGCCCCGCCATCGGTCGCCTGCCGCACGCTGGCCCACAACGCGCGGCGGGCGGGCGCGTCGAGCCCGGTGGTCGGCTCGTCCAGCACCAGCAGGTCGGGCCGGCCGCAGATCGCCAGCGCGAATTGCAACCGCCGTGACTGCCCACCGGACAGTTCGCCTGCACGCCGCTTGGCGAGATCGGTCAGCCCAGCCAGCGCCAGCGTTTCCGGCACCGGGCGGGCATCGCGGTAGTAGCCCGATTGCAACGCCACCAGTTCGCGCACGGTCAGCACATCGGGAAGCCCCGCCGATTGCAGCATCACGCCCATCCGCTGGCGCGCTGCGAAATGGCGCGGGTCGAGACCGAACAGGCTCGCCGCTCCGCTGTCGGGAATGAGCCGCCCGGTCAGCACGCCCACGGCGGTGGTCTTACCTGCGCCATTGGGGCCGAGCAGCGCGATGACTTCGCCCGCCCGCAGATCGAGCGACAGCCCGTCCAGCGCTCGGATCTTGCCCATATGCTTGTCTACATTGGCGAGCGAGGCGGTGATCGAGAGATCTTGCGGCATCGACATGCCTCCTTTCGCCATCCGTTGTGCCGTGCCCGGCAGGATCGCGGCAGTGACACGGCACAGGGGCGTGGGGGTGACATCTGTCACTGGTGCGGGCGCTGGCGCTGCGCTTTCTTTGCCGGGAACCAGACAGGAGGCATCGATGAAGCACGTAATCTCTAAGCGCGGCGTAGGCGCGATCATCGCTGGAGCAGCGGCGCTGCTTGCCTCCAGCGCGATGGCCCAGCCGATTCTGATCCGCGACGTGCGGGTGTTCGATGGCCAGGCGGTGCACGAAAATCGTTCCGTCCTGATCGACGGCAATCGCATTCTCGAAGACGATTTTCGCGGCACCCCACCCGCCGATGCGCGGATCGTGGAAGGTGCCGGGCGCACGCTGCTGCCCGGCCTGATCGACGCGCATGTCCATGCCTATGCCGGGCTCGACGATGCGCTGCTGTTCGGCGTGACCACCGTGCTCGACATGTTCACCGATCTCGCGATGACCGCCGCGGCGAGAGCGCGAACCCGGGCGAACGACAATCCGGGCGAGGCCGATCTGCGCAGCGCGGGTTTCCTCGCCACCGCACCCGGCGGGCACGGCACGCAGTTCGGTGTTGCGGTGCCGACGCTGACCGCGCCCGATCAGGCCGAAGCGTGGGTGGCGGCCCGGATCGCGGAAGAGTCCGATTATATCAAGATCGTGATCGAGCCGGGCGGCGGGGCGATCGGCCGCACGCTGCCCACGCTCGACCAGGCGAGCGTCTCGGCACTGGTCGCCGCGGCGCATGAGCGAGGGAAGCTCGCCGTGGTCCACGCGACTACGAAACACGCGGCAGAGATGGCGATCTCCGCCGGGGCGGATGGGCTGGTGCATTTCTTCGCCGACGCGCCGGTGGATGATGCCATGCTGGCGGCGATGACGCGGCAGGGCATGTTCGTCAGCCCGACCTTCGTCGTGTTCGAAGGCTTCAACGGCCATGCGGGCAGCCGCGCCCTGCTGGACGAACCGGGCCTCGCCGGGCTGCTCGGCGAGCAGGCGATCGGCAACCTGAATCCGCTCTCGGGCCAGGATCACGCCCACCGGTTCGCCCCGCAAATGGCGGCGAACATCGCCGCGCTGCACCGTGCGGGCATCCCGGTTCTGGCAGGCAGCGATGCGCCCAATCCGGGCACGTGGATGGGCATCTCGCTCCACCGCGAGCTCGCGCTGCTGGTGGAGGCGGGGCTTACCCCCCGCGCGGCGCTCGCCGCCGTCACATCCGCACCAGCGCTGGCTTACGGCCTGACCGGACACGGCCAGATCGCGGACGGCGCCTTTGCCGATCTGCTGCTGGTCGAAGGCGATCCGACGCGCGACATCGCCGCTACCCGGGCGATTGTAGAGGTATGGAAGGACGGACAATCCGTCAGTGCCTTGCGCGAGGCGCGCCGTAGCGCGCTCGCCAACACCGCCGCACCCGCACCGGCGACGCTGCCGGGGGACGGGCGCATCGCCCGCTTCATCGGCGACGCCTCGGGCGTAGGAATCGAAGCGCCATTTGGCTCCTGGAGCGTCTCGACCGACGCCATGATGGGCGGCTCCTCCACAGCAACGTCCACGTTGACGGGCGAAGGCGCGCTGCGCCTGACCGGCACGGTGGTGCGCGGTGGCTTCGCGCAATGGGCCGGCATCGCATGGATGCCCGGTGCCGCGCCCATGGAGCCTGCAAACCTTAGCGCAGCCACGGGCATCGCTTTTCGCATTCGCGGTTCCGGCAGCGGCACCGGCGTGATAGGCTTTTCCGAAGCGGGCGGCCAGCGCCCATCGCTTTTCCAGTTCGCCATCAGCGAGGCTTGGCAGGAGATCACTGTGCCATTCGCCGATCTGCCGCGCTTTGACGCGGATAATGCTACGATGCTGTTGATCGGCGCGTTCGAAGCTGGCGATTACGCCGTCGAGATCGAAGACGTTCGGCTGGTGAACGCCAAATGATGACTGCTTCCGGACGGCTGTCGTGATTCGAACTGCCGTCCGGTTTCGGGAAGTCGCTGCGCTACGTGGGATGACCGGAATTAGGGCGCTAAGCTGACATCGCCATGGCCCGCTCAGAGCTTGCGCTTCTCACATCCATTGGTCCTCGAGAACTGCGCGGACATTCAAAGCAGAGTAACGTCTGGATCGAGACAATCCCCCAACTGTGCGGACTGTCGCTCGATGGAATCTACGCGAAACTTCAAGACTTTAAGCCCATTGATATCGGGGTAGGTCCCAAATTCCACGTCGCGGCAACGTCATGTGTCGATCTCCACACCAGGAGAACGACACATGAGAAGCGAAGAATCGAACAAAGACGGAAACATTGGCCACAATAGCGGGGTCAATGCGATGAGGGTCGAAACGCTGCCGCTAAGTAAGATCATAGTCTGGCAGCCGGCGCAGGATCTGGCCAACGACGTTCAGCCGCTCGACATCGATAATGAGCGCGAGGTCATTCAGGAGTCGGGGCAGAAGGCTCCGCTTCCGGCTCGCGAGCGGGAAGACGGTCGCGTTGAAGTGGTCGCACAGGCACACATCTTGACGGCTCTCGAAGATATCGGATCGAGCGATCCAACCGTTTCAGTGCGCATCTTTCCCAGCATGAGCGATGCCGCCGCATTCAAGCTCCTGTCGCAGAACGCAGAGCCGGGAGTTGTGGCCAGTCCGCTCGCCCGCGGCCAGCTGCTCGCGAGCGCCGTCAAGCACTTCAAAACGGAAGCGGCAGCTGCACAGGGCTGCGGCGTCGCGAAATCGACGGTCAGCAAACGGTTGGACGTCATCCGGGCAGCCGAGCTCCTCGGCGATAAAGTAATCGTGATGCGTGATATCGATCAGCGCTCGGCGTCCTGGCTGATGGGCGCGGTGGGACGCGGCCAGAAGCCGGACCCGGACAAGTTCCCGCACCGTGCCCGCCTCCTCGCAGCGATTAGAACCATGCCCCGCGGTTCCGCGAAGCAGGTGTTCGCTGCGCTGCGCCGCGTGAATAAGGACGAGGTTCAGATCAAACCCAGGAAGGGCATCACCGGCCTTACCTACGGCGAAACGCCGATTGGCGAAATGCGCCGCATGAAGAACGGCGATCTTCGCATCTCGCTCGTCGGAGTTGGGCAAATCGGTGCTGACGATCTGGCAGCGATCCTGCGCGATGCCATCGGCGCTGCACGGCGCAACGGCTGACTGGCTGAGCTCGAAAGGAGCGGTTTCTCATGAGAAACCGCCCCGTCATCCAAAAAAAGTCGAAACAGAAAGCGGCCTGAAGATGCCGCATGAGAGGCAGTAGAGAGGGTAGAGTTAGGGGGCGCGCGATAATGTGTTCTGTTTTCCGAACGCTTGCGGCGCGGACAGAACGATGCGGCCCCCTAACTCACTTTCAAAGGGGAGCAAGGCAGTGACGACGAAATGGCTTGTCCGACAGCGCCGGGCGGCGGAACGCGAACTTGCCGAAGCGCTGGCTTTGGGACGCCAAGACGCAAAAAGGCGCGCCGACGCCGATCGCGAGCGTGAAGCGATCGAGCGCGACGCGCGCAAAGTCGGAAGTGCCATCCGAAAGGCCAAGCGAGCAGCGGGAAGGATGCACTTCCCGCTTCGTGCTTACCCCGCCTTCGTCGAAGGTCGCCGCGAAGGACGGATTAGGATCCGGCGCTTCGAAAAGGCGCTTGCACTTGCGCTCCCGAAAAAAGTTGGGGGTGGGAATATTTCATCGTTTCACTTTCGGATGCGTGGGCGCGGGCTTGGCACTTGGCGCAAGGCAAAGGGCTATCCTTACCGGCGTGGCGAGGCGGTGCGCACGGTCCGATACATCTTTCGCGAAAATGCGCGCGAGATCCCGAACGGCGGGATCGTCAGTTCGATCTCGGAAGAACCCGACAACATCGCCTCACTGCTGGCTACGCTCGAGGAGCTGGAACTTACCGCAGGCCGTAACAATGCAACCGTCTACTGGTCGCTCGTTGTCTCCCTGCCGCACGAGCTCACAAGCGAGCAGCGCCTCGCTTTGTTGGACGAGATCTGCACACCATTCCGCGAGCTGGGGCTGCCGATTGCCGCGGTGCTGCACGCGCCCGGCCCGGATGGAGATCCCCGCCGTCACAAGCGAAAGCAAAGCTCTATCGGAGTCCCCTTCTGCAGACTTGAAACAAGTGAAGGAGGCGAGCACGGGAAGCGCTGGGCGCAAGGATCGAAATCGGAGCGGTGAAATACCCAAAGCGACCCCAGAGGAATTGGAGGGTATGCTGGGCAAACTCCCCGGGCGTCGTAAAAGCAACGAAGTCAATCAACCGACGACGAACCGCGAACCTGGCGACATTGGAAAAATTCGCGAAGTCCTACGGCAGCGTGGGCACAAAAAGACTGATGCAGTTTCTCACATCGAGAGGCCTTCTCTCGAAATCAGCACCCCATCCGAAGATCGTCCCACTAAAAGCGACAATGCTATGGTGCGGGCGCAATATGATAATATTGAGGCCCAAGTTCCTGGTGAAGAAGCCGCGACGATAGCCGAGAACTCGGCGAAACCGCGCTTCGACCATCTTTCGCAGTTCGGACAAGATCACAGCGACGAACGCCGAAGCCGACGGCGGAAGCGCAAAACCGCCTCCGATTTTACGAAAAAGATCGCTGAAAACGGGCTTGTCGAGGGGGGCAATACGGACACAGCGGCGAAGGTTCCGCAGTCAGATCGAACAACCGACCTCGCTCTCGTCGCCGATCTTTTCCATTCGGTCGAGTGGGATCCGCGCGAATTTCGAACGGACATGAGACGTCCTGACAGATGGTCTCACACGATCACGGAAGCCGAAGACCTTGATTATCTCGCCATGCTTTCCGCGCACGCAGCGCGCGATGGCAATTATCGTTCTTGACCAACAAAGGAATATTCGATGTCCACTCACTCGACCAGTCCGGAAGCACGCAATGCGCAAGCCACTTATCTCTCGCCGCTCATTGCTAGCGAGCCTGCAGGCAAACGTCCTGCATGTGTCTGCGCGTCCTGCCCGGCATCGATTTGGTATGACGACGATGAACTTCGCTGCTTCTGTTCGGTGATGAAAATCATGGCCTACGAGCCCCATCGGAAACCGATAAAGCGCTGCGACGGTCGCACGCTTGCACTGGCGAGGCTCGAAACAGCACACGAGAGTATCTAGAAGCCTAATGTCGCCAACGTGCTGGGCATAGCCTGTTCGATCGGACGGCTTCACCATCACATTCCGAAGCTTCTGCCCTCATCTTTGTCGGCGCTTCTGGGTCGGATAATAAGAAAAGCTATCCATGGTTCGCGGCGCTAGCACCAGTTGAAATTCAGATCAGGGCCAAAATTTCCTTATTCAAGTTCAAAGTCTGCGATTAGTGAGGGAAGCTAATCGGTAGGATGAAAATCAAGATCGATGCTTCCGCTGGATCGTCCGATCCAGCGTCTTTCAAAGGAAGTATCGATGAAAATCTACGAAGCAAAAGAATACAATCCAGCCCTGCGTCTTCTAGCGCTGCCACTGGTCGCAATGGCGTGGGCAGGTCCCATCCGGACCGTCAAATGCGCCTACCTTCCGCCGGACGCGATCGCTTTCGGCAACTGCAAGCTCGTTTGCGCGGTCACACAAGCGGATGAGCCCATGTTCGCCGATTTTGCGAATGCGGCGGATGAGCTGGCGAGCGATATCATTCTCATCCGCGCGGGTCTGTCTCCGGAACAGGACAATGCGGTCACGGTCGACATCGCTCTACGAACGCCTGCCGAACTGCTGGTCAAGCGCGCCTATCATTTCATGGAACGCGACAATGGCGACCTCTGGCTGTGCGCTTCTAGATCCAGTGGGCCTGCCATACAGCTCACCGGTCGTGGCCTGGAGCTGCATATCCGCCAACCGTTTTCAAACGACGAGCGGGCCGACGGCGCTTGCCGGGCCGCAGCGCAGATCGTCCGCCTCTCGCGAGGGCTGGTCTGATGGCGAAACGCTCGACAAAAGAAGCAAAGCCGAAGTCGGTCACCGATCCGGAACGGCCCGAAAGCCGGCTTTTCCTTCTGAACGAGGATGGCTTGGGGTTCGGCGTTCTGCGCTCGAACTTCAAGGACCGCACCAACTCCGCGCACGAATTCGGAATGCGCAAGTTGCAGCCCGTGCCTCCATCGGCATCCGATCCTGATGCTATTACGGCAGAGAGAGCAGACGTAATCCTGCCGCGTGAGGCCGAGGATCAGTTCACGAGCCCTGTCGCGTTTCTGAAAGCCTGTGATGAGATGCAGGTCGATCCCGGCATCATCGTCTATCTGACGATCCCAACACCGGATGCAGACCGGCTGCATCAGGCATGGGAAACGGGGCGCGAATTCGCAAGGATTCTCGCCGAAGAGCGCGGTCTAGCGACCCTGCTTATTCAACATGTGCCAGGACGGGTGTCATCTTCCAACGCTCCTCACCTGCATTTGCTGATCTGTCCTCGCACGTCGTCAAAGTTCGGCCTCTCGTTTGGTGGCCTAGATCGCGAGCTCCTTCATGATTCAGGGGCTCGTATTCTCGCCGACCGATGGGCGGAATTCGTCGACGCTGAGCAGTGATTGTCGGTCGGGGGCACCTTGTTAGGTGCCCCCGGCCTATCGCTTTTCGCTTCGATCCATCCAGAAACCTTCAACGGCGGCCGCAAACTTTTCTTTCTGCTCCTCGTTCGCTCCGAAAATGACCACCATGAGCGAGAACGGTGTCGCTTGTGCGCTACCGCGTAAGTCGAGAAATCGCAGCCGACCTTGCAAGAAGTAGATATCAGCATCGGCGCGCAGCGTCTCGTGAAACCATGTCGAGTCCGTCCGTGCTGGGACCAGGCACGCTATGGTCGCGACATTGCCCAGTCGCCATTGTTCATGCGCCCGGCGCAACCATTTAAGCTGGTCGGAGAAAGGTGGGTTTACATAAACGAACTCGCCGAACCAAGCATCTCGCAACCCGTCGTCTCCGTTTGCAAGGATGTATTTTTGGGATGCAATGACGGGACTGAATGGATGCCCGCATGGATCGAGGTCGATGCTTCCAAAGGAGGCGTAAATCGATTCCATGAAGTCCGACGGTGTGAAACGGCTGTCACGGTCGGCCTTATCACCTTGCCCCCAATAGGCGCGCTCAGGAGCTCTACGTTTTGCTTTCGGCGCCAGCGCATTCAAGATTTTCAAGACACTGGCAACCGACCCGCCTCCAATTTCGACCGACCTGATGGTCGTAGGAGAAAGACCAGTTCGTTTGGCCAACTCTTCGATGGTCATGCTCCGCTTCAATCGCCGATTGCGCAATTGGTCCGCGAGCGACTTTCCTGGCCCAATTCCGGTAAGCCTAAAATCTAGGGCCTGCATCGCGGCTTCCAATGTCGATGTCGATCCAATGCCGCGCTCGAGGCGGAAGATCGCCTGCGCGCTTGCACCAGACCGTTCTGCCAGAGTTCGCTGCAACCAGCCTTTCTCCTGGCGCGCCGCACGTAGGTCATCGATCAGAATGTGATGTCTCCAGCTATCAGATACTGGCGAGATAATGATAGATAGCCAACGCGCTAGTTCCGTCAATCCGAGCGCGCCTCAAACGTGCGCTCGAAAAATTCGAGATGAAAAGGCTTCCTTGGGCTGTCGCCCCTAGAAGTCCGCTGCGTGAGATAAAGGAACCGAATGAGGATTGGGCACCGAAACAGCGCGCAAATGTGCCCCTGAGGCGAGAGCGCAGGCGAGCGGGATCGACCGCTGCGCAATTCTAATTTTCGGCAACTGGCTGATCGCCGACAGGGGTGCAGAAGCCGATCAATACCTTACTCAATGCGACCGAAGCCAGCAGGAAGGAGGAAACTTGAACAGCGAATGCTGATGATAATCAGCTGGAAAATGCCTGTCAAGTAAAAACTAAAGTAAATATGGTATTTATCCTGACCTACTCTCGCACGGATCGATGATTGTCGACATCAGAATTCGGGATTTGCGTTGATTTCGCCCTTGAGGCTGCTCGCTAAGCGAGTGCGATCTCGTAGGGACGAGATCGAGGGAGGCGCGCGGTGCGAGCCGACCGCTGGCGCCGAAAGATTGAGGGGTTTGGGTGAGGAATGGTCCTCGAATGAAAATGAGAAGGTAAGACAATGACGCAGGCCACCGCAATCGATCTCGATCTCCAAGTGAAGCAAGCGATCGAATTCAATGCAGGAATGATGGAGTCGATGCTTGATGCGATCGGATACCCTTCGCTTTTGGCGCCCTATACCGGCGACTATCGGGTGATTGTCGCCTTTCCTGGCGCGGCCATGATCGAGGTCGATCTGCTCGTTCGATGGGATGTCGCCCAAAAGGTGCGACTGCCTCTCACGGATTGCATAGAAAAAATCGAAGCCAATCTGGTCGTGGTGCGCAGCAGGCTTGAGCAAGTTCTGGCGAATCTCGATGAACTCGTTGAGCGCCGCGAATTGATCCGAGCCGAGGCAAGCAAGCAGATGTCTTTGGCTCGGCGCCAGAGTATCGGATTTCGGGTTACCACGGTGGAGCTCGCATGGATCGATGCCGAGCGGTCGGATCGGATGGGCGAAATGGACCTTTTCTACGAGGCCGCCGCCTGCAACATGCTTCGGCCTTTCCGGGAAAGGCTTTCGATCTCTTCCGTCGCAGAAGCGCGCGGCGAACTGAAAGCATTGCGCGCTGAGCTTCGTTCCACAGTCGACAGGGCTAACTTGGCCGAAGCTAAGGGCGCGGTCGGGTACATCGAAGCTGACAGCCTTGAGCAGCTGCGAATCGTAGCAGGAGATCTTCAGGCTGCCCTGGGTCAGATCGTGCGATCTTTGGAAACGCGTTTCTGGTCAGAGGGCCGAATTTGCACGTCCTTTGGATGGGAGAACGGCGTTGTGTATTCTGAAGATCATCGTCCTGACAACCGCCGAATGAACTCGAGCGGCTCGTCCGGATTGACTGCCGATCCTTCCTCCAGTTGCGAACGCTTGGTCGCATTCACCGGCGATGGTCGGCTGCTCAACTGAATAGCGTGTTCCCGCCGAGTTCGCTCGGCGGGAGCGCAGCAAAACGACTTTGGTAAACGGCAACTATGCGCCCTAATTTCGGCCGTTCCACTTCTTGCCCGAAACGCCCGAAAGCGGACGTCTATTGCGCCCTCGCGCTACGGCAAGTCGCCCCAGGCTTCCGATGATATGGCATTCGCGGATCTTGTCCGCCTGGCAGGATCGTAACATCTGTCAAAGTTCGTTGCGGAGCGCCGAGATGAACGTTCTTGCGATCGATCTTGGCCAATTGCTGTGGGACCAGCTGATCGATGTCCTGGGACGGCTTTGCATCGTGATCGGATAGCGCGAGCAGTTCTCGAACTTGCGCCATGCTGAACCCGAGTTCGCGCGTGCGACGCAAAAAGGTTAGAATCCCAAATGCTCGTCGGAGTAATCGCGATAAACAATATCGGTCCGGTGGGCTGCTGGCCGGATGCCCTCGCGCTCGTAATAGCGGATCGTCTCCGCCGTCGTGTCGGTGGACCTTGTCAATTCGCCTCTAAGAATCGCTTGATCCTGTCCGGGTCAGAAGGCTCGGGCGGCGACTTCAGTATGACCCGATTCGGGTCGAAGTGATTTCGGGCGAGGAGATAGAGGGTCTCGCCGATCAAACCAACTCGACTACGCGTTCCGACATCGACCACTGTCGGTGATGAACGTCACTTACCGAAGCATTCGCTAACGAGCTTTTCTCGAAGAGAGAAAGCTTCGGTGTATTGTTTTCCTGCGGCGCCGCGCGGCATGAAATTCCACCTGGCGCACTATAAGCTCCAGATCGTCCTTCCCGATATCGAAAGTTTCTCCCAAATCTCTCAGTGCGGCCTCGATATCGTCGGAATGTGGCGCAGTAGGCTCATGCTGTGGTATAGCCTGCGCTCCGATTGATCGCGCCTGATGAGGATAGTTGTGTCCGGAAATCCTATGATATAGGACACCGACGATCACCAGACATACTGCATTGAAAACAATGGGCAGAAAGACGAAGCTATATCCAAGGGCTTCGATGGTTTCTCCGCCGATGACCGCCGTGAGCGCCGCTGCTCCCCCGGGAGGATGCAGGCTGCGCGTGAGCGACATCGCCAGGATGGCAAGTCCTACAGCGAAACCGGCTGCAATGTGCGGCGAACCAAAAAGATGCGCGCAGAATACGCCCGCAAAGGCAGAAATCGCATTGCCGCCTATAACCGGCCAAGGCTGAGCTAGGGGACTCGCGGGAACGGCGAAGACGAGCACGGCCGACGCTCCCATCGGAGCGACGATGAAAGGTAGGATCGCGCTATCGTGCAAGATCCAAGACGCGATGAAGCTTGTAAGAGCGATACCCGTCAGACCACCGGCGCACGCCAGCATGCGATCGCGAAAAGTGGCTCCAGCAAGTATTGGTTCGAAGATGCGTCGCATGGTAGCCTGTTTTGATGTCATCGCCTGGCGCCAATGCGGTACCCAATGCCGGGAAACGAGGCAAAATTCGCAATCATACTGATAGACGCACTATCTACCGGCAGCGTGGCGCACCATCACGGTAACCATTCGCCTTGCAATCACGAGCGCTGTCTCTTTGTTCCCTATTCTCACCGCCAACACTCAAGGCGCGCTTTCTTCGATTCCAGATTGCGCAAATCGTGCCCTGAAGCTATTTGCTTCGATCAACGGTAATCCCAAAGGGCTTTTGCACTTTGTAGATTATGAGGCATGGAGCTAAGCTGCTCGGTCCTTCAGTGTCGGCTGTCGCACTTAGACAATCCGCAAGCAGCATTCCTTACCAGAACGATCAGGCCAGTCGATCGCAGCGCCGGCTTGCGTTCTGATGAGACCGACGCCCACGAGGGTAATCGCCACAAATTGTTTGATTGAGAACGTCTAGGCAATGCTCATCAGACAGTTTGCCGATGAGTTCGCCGTGCTTAGTGTGCTGCATGTGAGCCAGGCGGCCATCGACAGCCTTTGTGATGCCATCGTGGCGCTCTGCTAGAGTCTGTTTCGCAAGCTCGCCTTGGTCGTGGGGGGATTTTTATTTGCCATGGCAGTATTTAGCCAATGCGAGCACTGAGCAGGCACGCTAAGGAACGAAGTGCAGGAACGGCTGTTCAAAACGATGCTGGTGAGGCGGTTTCGTGCGCCTTGTGCCATAGAGTTTTCGACCCGTTCAAATGGTGCACCCAGTCTTGTCTACCTCCTTAGAGCGACTGGGCGCCAGTACCCCCTCGGAATAGCAACAGGACCGCCCGCATGAAGTGCTTAGGCTCGCTGGAATCAAGCACTTGCCAATGATAGCCATTTGATGGGCTGGTATGGAACTGGCTCTGCGCTTTCAGTTGTTCGATTCGAACTGATGGTGTAGCCCTGCCGTTTCAAGCTTCCCTTGGCGGCAGGGCATTCTTCCCTGAAAGCTTCTGAATGGCTCCGCAATGCCTTCGATGGCGTTTCGAGCCATCACCTCTGCCGAAAATGGTTCAAGAGGGGAGTCATGATTAGATGCGATGCTTGCGGCATGACTGGCGATGAAACCGCGATGGACAATCACGTATGTAGGGTTGAAATTGAAGCTGTAGATGAGCGGCCTGATGGAAAGGCGCTAATGACAGGAAGTGCTTATGCCATGGCGATAGGGATGTGCATCACCCTCATTGCATCGCTCGCCTATGCCAACGTAGGCAACGACCTTTACAGCTTTTCCAATGAGTATGCTGTGCAACAGGCTGCTAGAAGTGCTGGTTTATACTGGTCTGCTGTAATGCTCGGTAGCGGTTTGTTCTCAGTCGGTCTGTTGCTCTGGTGCACAGGATACATTGCGAAAGCCATCAGCTTTCTGCCATCGAATAGAGTTGGTTGCCTGAGAAGCGATGAGGATCTCTTCTCATTGTTGAGAAGGTCGGACGCTGCGCTTTACAAGGCGAAGGCTGATGGACGCAATGTGGTTCGCTGCGCTGACGGAGACGTGACTAAGTCAGCGCACGGCGTTTTCGCTTCGGCTAGCTGGGGTCGTGAGACGCAGGGCGACAGGAGTGGACATAAGGGGGTAGAAACAAGCTCGAAACTGTCAGCTTTTGGCGTCCACGACCGTATTAGCCTCCCCTCCCAGAACGAAGATCCAGATAACAATGCAGGCGATCCACCCCGCGTTGAATATGATAAGTGCTGTCCACACCGCTGCCGGTGTTGCCCTCCGTTTTCCTGGCCCGCGCACCAATTCACCCGGCCTATTCCCGCGGAACACGCGAGCGACATCGCGCAGGTGTAGCAAGAGCCAAATGCCCGCGCCCAAGCTGACGACTGCAAAAAGCGTGATGAGAGCAGGAAGGAACCACAACGGCATTGAAGAAACTCCTTTCGGACCGAACTCAGACAGCCGAGCTGAAACGACGGACGGACTGCGGACGGTAGGTATCGAACAAGGCAGCGATCACGCGTGCATAGGGCAACCCGCTCGCTGTAATGGATAACTGGTCATTATCGATGGTTGCAAGCTCGAGCTCGATGAAAGGGCGAAGGGCGTTGAGCACAGGCTCATCCAACACAGGGTCGATCGTCGCGCTGCCACGGCATAGGAGTGCTTCTATTATTTCCCCGCGCACTCGGTCGTCGTCGGTCCGAGCGATGCCCACCGCCGTTGTCAATCGGCTCTGGCTGGCTTGCATCCTGTAGCGACCGCTATTCTTCTCGTTCTGGGCAAGCAGCTTTGGGAAACTGCTTACTGCCGAACTGCCGAGACCAATCAGGACCAGTGACTGATCGTCCGTGAAGCCTTGAAAGTTTCGCCGCAGCTTTCCCGTCGCAGATGCTTGGGCGAGCGGATCGCTGGGTTTGGCAAAGTGGTCGAAACCAATGGAGCGGTAGCCCTGCTCGGTCAGGTAAGCATGCCCGAGTTGAGCCATAGCAAACCTTTCTTCCGGATCTGGAAGGGCGTTGCCGTCGATGACGCGCTGTCGCGCAATCAGATGCGGAACATGAGCGTAACCGAAGAGCGCGATGCGGTCCGGTGCTATGGCGACCGTGCGCTGTAAGCTGTCATGGAGGTCGTCCTGCGATTGGTGCGGGAGACCATACATCAGATCGAAATTCAGGGAGGTAATCCCATTCTGACCAAGAAGGTCTACGCTGCGTTCGATTAGGCCTTCGGGCTGAACCCGGCCGATCGCCTCCTGGCAGTGTGGAGCGAAGGTCTGCACACCGAGGCTTGCACGTTCGATCCCGACACTCCCGATCGCCTGCGCCCATTCCGCCGAAAATGTTCGGGGGTCGAGCTCGATCGAAAATGTGGGATCATCGATCTTGAAGCGTGCGATCAGGCAGTCGACGAGCGATAGGAATTCTGTTGGGCTGATCGCATTTGGGCTGCCGCCGCCGAACGCGATCCGACGCACATGTGCGTCGCTCCGCAACATATCGGAAACGAGATCTATCTCGCAGACCAGCGCATCAAGATAGGATTCGAGCCGCTGCCGCTTGCCAGACTTGCCCGTGTTGCACCCGCAGTAAAAACAGATTTTCTCGCAGAACGGGATGTGGACGTAGAGCGAAACGGCGCCGCTCGCATTGCCAAGAGCCTCGGCAAAATGGGTGGCTGACAAGGGGCCGAACTCGGCCGCAGTCGGATAGCTGGTGTAGCGGGGAACCGGAGTTGCCAGCAGATCGGGGTGATAGGGCCACATGGCGGGCTCGTTGCTCGTATTCGAGATCGTATTCATTGCGCTGGATCAATTCGCTTACGGGAACAGGACGCGTGGCAACCCTCGCTATGACAGGGCGCCGTGGGAGGCGATTCGCGCATCGGGATCGGAATGCTGAGGACACCGCCGCCGCATAGACGTGTTTCGATGGTCTGAGCAGCAACAGGAACCGGTCCGAATGATGCCGGAAGCAAGGCCAGAAAGGCGAACCTCGTCTTCATCGGCACCCTTCCTCATCTTCGTTGGTTGAATTCCGGCCATCATCCTCGTCATCGATAAGAATACGGTTTGCCGCACCGTCGAGATCTTCGAACTGACCGTCGCGCATGGCCCAGAAGAACAGGACCAACCCGGCACCGCCCAGAAACAGCGCGACCGGGATGAGGAAGACCAGCACGTTCAAGGTGCGTTTCTCATGCGCGCCAGCCGCAGGGAATTTCCAACGACAACCAGTGAACTGAGCGACATGGCTATGGCAGCGATCAAGGGCGTCACGAGACCCGCGAGCGCGAGCGGCACCGCAACCACGTTGTAGCCGATCGCAAATCCGAAGTTCTGGCGGACGATGCGCATCGTCCGGCGTGCGATGGTGACCGCCAGCGCAACCGGCATCAGCCCCTTGCCGAGGAACACCGCGTCTGCGGCTTGTTGGCTCACGTCACTGGCGGTGCCGGGCGCGATGGAGGCATGGGCTGCTGCCAGCGCAGGACCATCATTGATACCATCGCCTACCATCAGCGGACGACGTCCGTCTGCTTTCAAGGTATCGAGCAGGGCCAACTTAGTATCGGGACGCATTTCGCCTTCGCCTTCAATACCAAGCTCGCCCGCAAGTGCGCGGACGGGAGAATGCCGATCGCCTGAGACGATCCTGCTGTCCAAGCCGCTTGCATCCAGTGCGGCGAGCGTTTGGGCGGCATCGGCCCGCACCGGATCCGCATAAACGATGGCAATTTTTTCCTCACCAATGCGCAAGGTCGATGCCATCCCCGTTTGATCCAAAGCACCACGAGCCAATGAGACAGGAATCTCGCCATGCATCCCGCTTATGCCTTGTCCTCCTGTTTCGGTGATCGCAGTGAGCGATGCAGGTGAGACGCCTTCCGCTCCGAGCGCGGACACGATGCCCTTGCTCAAGGGGTGTCGGCTAGACTGCGCGAGGGCTAGCGCGACAGCTTTTTGGTCATTCGTAAGATGATCGAGGCTTGGAACAGGCTCGCCCAGGGTCAGCGTTCCGGTCTTGTCGAACAGTGCGGTATCGACTTCGGCCAACCGTTCGAGCGCGCTTCCATCCTTGACCAGTAGGCCTCGCCTGGCGAGCGCCCCTGAAGCAACCACTTGAGCAGTTGGAACTGCGAGCCCCATGGCACACGGACAGGTAATGATAAGAACTGCGATCGCGATCACGAGTGACTGGTGCCAGCCGGCCCCGGCAATCATCCATCCTACAAACGCCAGCAACGCAAGAGTATGGACGGCAGGCGCATAAAGGCGTGATGCACGGTCGGCGATACGGACGTAATGACTGCGCGACTGCCCCGCCTCATCCATCAGCCGCGCAATCTCGGCAATCGCTGTATCGGACGAGGCGGCGGTAACGCGCACACGGATGGGATCGCCGAGATTGATCGCTCCGGCGTGAACGGTATCGCCAACACCGGCAGGCTGAGGCGTGCTTTCGCCGGTAAGCATCGCATTGTCGATCGAGCTTTGTCCGTCCTCGACCAAGCCATCCGCCGCAAGCGCCTCACCCGCGGCGACAAGCATGAGCATTCCCGGCTCAAGGTGGTCCGCTTCGACCGTTCGGCTGGATCCATTTTCCGCCAAGACGCGAGCTGACTTTCCCATACGCGACAGCAGTGCACCGATGCCTGCGCGGGTTTTGTTCCGCATCGTCGCATCGAGCGCGCGACCGGCAAGTAGGAAGAACAACAGCATGACAGCACTGTCGAAATAGGCATGCCCACCGCCGATGATTGTTTCGTAGACGCTGAGCCCGGTTGCAAGCAGGACACCGATCGAGATCGGCACGTCCATGTTTGTCCGACGATGCCGCAGGGCCATGGCTGCGCTCGAAAAGAAGGGTCGCCCGGCGTAAGCGACCACCGGCAGGGCGATCAGCGCGGACAGCCAGTGGAACAGTTCGCGGGTTACACCGCCCGCACCCGACCAGACACTGACCGAGAGCAGCATGATGTTCATCATCCCGAACCCCGCCACGGCAAGCGAGCGCAGGAGCATGCGGGCTTCGGCATCGTCTTGGCCTATGGGGTTTGCATCGGCGACCTGCGCTTCGAAGCCGATCCTGCCGATGGCTGCAACAAGCTCTTCTGCGTCGAACTTCCGGTCGTGCCGGACGGCGACACGCTTGGCGGAAAAGTTGACGCGTGCAGCCTCGATACCGTCGATCTCTTGTAGACCGCGTTCGATCTTGGCGATGCAACCGGCACAGCGCATGCCGGGCACGGTGAACCTGCTATCGACGAGGCCGGGTCGCTCAAGCGTTTCGATTGCCGTAGGCGCGTTCACGGCAACTGCTCTTCGGTCGACCATGCCTCTCCCTCGGGAGATGCGACTTTCAGGCGCACGATCCAGCGTCCCGTATCGAGTGGTTCGAGCGATACGTGATTCCCGGGCGTCGCTTCGATGAAACTAAGGCTCTTGCTTTCCGGTTGCCCGAGCGGTCGGCGAGCTTCTGCGGTCACGGTCGCGCCATCGGGCACCGATGTGGTGTCGATGAGGAGGTGCCCGTTCTCGCTTCGGGTCATCTCGACCGACCAGCCCCACGCCTCCTGCTCTTCGGCAGCGTCGAGCCAGTCGTTGAACTCCTGGCTTGCGACATAGGAGTTTTCGACGATCACGCCGCCGAACCCGCGCACGGCGAGTGTAGCCATGAACAGGTTGACCGCAATGATGATGGCGAACCCGGTGACGATGATTGCTGCCGCATGCTTACCGGTGAATTCGCGTTTCATTCCTCGCCTCCCGGCGTGTCGAACCGCGTTTCCGTTGTCGCTGTTTCCTGCTGCTCATCGCGCGAAGTCACGCTGAAGCTGAAATCCTGCGTAGAGGTTCCTTCGGGCGCAACCACATAGGCCCGAACCGAAAGAACCTGATCGGCAAGCACTGTTTTGACCTGGGTGCGCGCTGCGTCGTCCCTTCCGATTGTATCCGTCCACATCAGCGCGCCGGGAAGGCCTTCGATAGCAATCTCCATCTCGCGTGGTCGGCTTTCCATGTTGCGTAGCTTAAGCGTGTAGGAGTTGCGCACAGATCCATCGCTCATGAGGATGTAAGGCGGATTGCGATCGGGGGAGACCGAAAGGCCGACATGGTTGCGCACGCCCAATGCGAACAGCATGGCGAAACCGATGCTACCCCAGATCAGGAAATAAGCGAGGGTTCTTGGACGAAGCAGCGCTCTCCAAGGTGAGCGCGTGGGTTCTCCATTCGCTTCCTTCTCGCAATCCTCGAGCGTTGCGTAGTCTATCAGACCACGTGGGCGGCCGACATCGGCCATTACCTTGTCACAGGCATCAATGCACAATCCACAGGTGATGCAGCCAACCTGCGGACCTTCGCGAATGTCGATACCGGTCGGACAAACGGCAACGCATTGGAGGCAGTCGATACAGTCGCCGAACTTGCCCGGGTTCTTTTCCGCCTTCTTGACACTCCCACGCGGCTCACCGCGCCAGTCCTTGTAGGTCACGAGCAACGACTTCTCGTCCATCATCGCGGTCTGGATGCGCGGCCAGGGACACATGTAGATGCAGACCTGCTCGCGCATGAACCCGCCCAGCGTGAATGTCGTCAGCGTCAGGATTGCCACCGTGATGTAAGCTGCCGGTGCCGCCTCTCCCGCCCAGAAGTCGCGCACCAGCGTCGGCGCGTCGGCGAAATACATGATCCATGCACCGCCGGTCCAAAAGCTGATGACGAGGTAAATCGTGTATTTGAAGCTTCGCTTTGCAAACTTCTTCGGTCCCATGGGTGCCGCGTCAAGCCTCATGCGTGCGTTTCGGTCGCCATCGACGAAGCGATCGACATGCTGGAACAGGTCCGTCCAGACAGTCTGCGGGCAGGCATATCCGCACCAGGCACGTCCGACCGCGCTCGTCACGAGGAAGAGCCCGAGCGCCGCCATGATCAGCAGGCCGGCGACATAGTAGAATTCGTGCGGCCAGATCTCGATGCCGAACATGTAGAAACGGCGATTGGCCAAATCGACCAGCACTGCCTGGTCGGGAGCATAAGGACCGCGATCCCAACGAATCCAGGGCGTGCCGTAATAGATCGCCAGAGTGACGAACATCACGAACCACTTGAACCGGCGGAAGGGTCCGTCGATCCGCTTGTTG
>Ga0114908_1000616_pt1 | contig 19389 bp, 27 predicted proteins | sample MalvireepMed_s17_FD_87292 | JGI IMG/M metagenome (GOLD analysis project Ga0114908, IMG submission 87292) | Marine viral communities from the Global Malaspina Expedition - Malaspina viral metaG DeepMed_s17 | ecosystem: Environmental > Aquatic > Marine > Oceanic | place: Mediterranean Sea... | reverse complement strand
CGGTAGACACATGCCCTCTCGAATCGTTGACCACATCCTATCGGATCTGGCGTGGCCCACGCAACACGGCGAAGAGTGACCAACCTGACCAACTAAACCAAGTGGTTTCATAAGATATAATTCCCTATCTCTCTTCTATCTTGTTCTTACTTTTAGGGTTTAAGGTTGGTACTAAAGGTAATAAAGAGGGGACAAGGCCCACAATGGAGGCCAACCTATGGGCCAACCTATGACCAACCTGGGCCCAGGTGACCAACCTTTTGGGGGATCTCAGCCCTTAAACTTCGTCCAGGCTTGCGATCTTGTGCCGTCCACCTTGACGCGGCGGGTCTTCGAGCATCCGAGGGCCTGTAAGATCGAAGCCATCCGCATGGCGTCACCCCGTTTGATGTCGCCCGGTCTCATCTCCAGGTCGGACGCTACCAGCGCGGCATAGGTGGTGAACTCTCCAACCTGGGTAGGTAGCCACTGCCGGATCACCACCTCCCATGGGTCGCTCTGTTGGAACCGTTCGGACGCCTCGACCAGACACGCCGCCTCGATCCGGTTGAGCCACCATGGCTCACCCGCTCTCAGCATTGCCACCGCCTCGGCCCAGAACTGATCCCGCTCCGTCTCTATGGCTTCGAGGTCTATCTCTCCCACCTCCACCGGCCAGAAGCGGCGGGAGCCTGTCGCGTCCATGAGAGGCTCCGCGGAATTGGTAGAGGCTACGAACAGATTGGTCCGCGGCCGGGTCACCATGTGCCGTCCATAGGGTGGCCTGAACTGGTCAACCTGAGAGCTTAGGAAGGCCTTGACGGTCTCCAGTGCCGCCCGTCGGATGCTATCGAGTTCGGATAGCTCGTAGAGCCAGATTCCGCTCAGGGCTTGATAGGCGTCTTTGTTTGTGCCGCGGAGGTCAAGGAGCGAATCGGAGAACCACCTATCCTCCAGGGCCAACAGGCGAAACGCTGTGGACTTGCCGACGCCTTGACCGCCACTGAGGAGGAGCGTTGTGTCCACCTTGCACCCCGGACGGAACACGCGAGCCACCGCAGAGATCGCCCACCGCTTTGAGATGGCGGCGTGTAGCTCCGTGTCATCGGCGCCCAGGTATCGAGCCAGCAAACCGTGAACCCTCGGAACGCCGTCCCATGTCAGCCCTTCGAGGGTGTCGCGGAGCGGGTGGCGGGTGAACTCATGGGCCACGTGAACCACAACGTCCTTGATACGGTTTACCGGCAGGCTCAGAGAGTAGGCATCGTGAAGCCATAGGTGGAGCTTGAACTCATCCCGATCGGCCAGGTCGGCGCCGTCCAGCTCTACCACCTGCCTGAACTCATTGAAGACCAGGCGCGGTACCTCTCCACCATTCCACCGGGTATCGTCTCGAAGGATCCTGATGGCGTTCTGATGACCAGTTGCGCCCACGCTCAGGGGCCCGCTGTACCCGGTGATCTGCCCGTCTTTGTCCACCACCGGCTTACGCTTCAGCCCTTCGAGCACGCCGGGCTCAGGGGCCAAGACCTCCAGCCCTCCGCCCTCCACAAGGAAGAGCTTGTCCTCTTCTGACCACTCACCCGGCGTCCGCGTCTTCTCACCCATCATAGCTCCCACAAATTGCCAAACCAACCACATGACCCATCGGGCGGCGGCGCGTCATGATTACACTGCGCCCCCTTCTTCTCCGCCGGGTCAATCACATACCAGACTGAATTGCGTGAGCATTGCGGGCACAAGATCCGACGGGCGTACCCGTTGACGATTGACCCGCCGAGCCTGTCGCACCATAGCTCTCTGAACCTGGGCTCATGACGAAGGCGGCGTTTGAGGTCACGATCTAAGTCAGCCGCGGGCGCTATCCTGGTCCTGCTCTGCGCCACCGTTCGCCGCTTCGGCGCCTCTGGTATCGACTGCCAGTCGAGACTCAATAGGCGGCACTCAGGGCCGTTCCACGTCCACGCCTGCCGGGCTTGGCCCGAGCGCCACGCCGGGAGGAAGTATAGGCGGCTCGGATCCTTGCAATGCAGATCCGGCATCCCCGCCCCTTCTGGCTTGATCTCCTCCCATAGGTTGATCGCCAGGTGCCACGCCCGCGGCCAGTGCTCACCGGGTACCGGCTCCTCCAATGGCAAAACGATTCGCCACTTCGGCGCCTCTTCGGAATGGGACCACGAGGTGTGCCCGAGGTGCGCCCAGTCTCGGAACGCCCCGGCCGCACTGATGGGCGTGCCGTCGTCGAAGTCGAACACCAGAGCGGTCACGGTGCCCACGTTGGCGGCGCCTCTGGTGGTGCCCTCTTTGTAGGTCGCGGGCGACCATGCGGCCACCGTGCTCTTCGAGGTCCAGCCCTCGCGCCGGTGGTGCGTGCCGAGTACCTGCTTCAGTTGAGCGAACGACCAGGCTCGGCGCTCCGGCTCCTTTGTCGTGATCCGCTCGAACACGCTCACCCCCCACGTCTGGATCACCCGCCGGTGCCTCTCTGGTTCTGGTGTTCGTTCACCACATGGACGCACAGGTGTCGAAGCTCAATCGGAGCGGTAACCATCGCCGTCGCCCAGATGACTGACAACCGCTCCTCCTCGGCGCCCAGGGCGTCAAGGCCAACGCCCCGCGCCACGATGTAGGCCTCCTTCTTCGCCAGGGTGAGCAGGCGGGCGCCGAGGGTGCAAGGCGTGGTGTGCTGGATGCGGTGGAGCCATACACAGAGATCCCGATACTCTGCCTCTGTGAGGGCTGCAGAGAGGGCGGGCTCTCCGTATTCGTTCACGGTGTCAGGTGTTGTCATGGCCGATCCCTCTCACCGCTCGCTTGGTGTTGTGCGGGTGGTGCCTTTGGAGGCGCCGTCGGCGCTCCGTTGTCCGGGCGGCGATCTGCCTCCGCCGGGCCATCTGCCTCCGTGTCAATCTGCTCGATCGTTTCATTCTGTCGCCCTCTCAATTCCTTTTGATGCCATCCAATCCGTGACCGATTGCCCCCACGCTTGGTGGAGGTACTTCATCCCATCGGGATCACCGCTGATTCTGATGATGTTCGTCAAGTGGTCATCTCCGGTCACTCTCTCAGTGGCACACCATCGATCAACCCGCCGATGGTGAACCAGCCGCGGGTGCTGGTTTGTCCACTCGACCCAGGCGTCTTCTGGATCAATGATCGGCCGGTGGCATGTGTCGCACGTCAATCGTGAGGTGAGCGCCCATCCCGCGGGTAATTTGCTGTTCATTCTGTCGCCCTCTCTGTTGATGCCTCGAACGCAAGTCGCCCGGCCTGGGTCGGTCGGAGCGCGTGCGAACGGGCGGTGATGAATCCGGTACGGCGAAGCGACTCGACCCGGGCGGCGATCCGCGGGCGCGGCGTCTCCAGGTGCCCCGCCATGATCGTCGTCGTCCACATGCCAGGGTGGCGACAAACGTGGGTCATGATCTCAATCTGCCACGCCTGCATCATGTGGCGCCCCGTGCCAATTGCTTGAGCCCCCACAACGCAAGACACGCCGCGTCTGATAGCCCGTCGTGGTCATTGGTTCGCCCCTTCCACTTCAGCGGGAGATCGGGCACCCGGGTCCGCACATAGTCAATGGACGCGGTCTTTGTGTCGGCGCCCGGCTTGCGCTTGCCCCAAAGGTCACGTTGCCACCGCTGAGGGTTGACCCGCTCCAGCGGTAGGCCGAGGGTGCCCACGATGCCAAGCCACAGACCCCAGCCCATCCCGATGGTGAGGCCACCGGCCTGCGCCGATCTCACTTGCTGGGTTTCAATGACGACCAACGCAACCCGGCCGCCTTCCATCCGGTCCCGCAACCACTCGACCATGTCTCGAACGAGGTACACGCCTTGCTTGCCACTGCCCCGGCAGTATCCCTCGCCCGGGCGATCCGCGGCGAGCCACTCGACGGGGAACCCTTGCAGGTCCAGCGCGACAAGCGCGCCCTTCTTCCCGGGGTCGATACCGATGACCAGCCCGTCAGGGTGCGCCTTCATGCGGCCTCTGTCGGCGCCACGATGACCAGTTGCCCGGCGGCCTGGTAGAGCGCAATGCGGTCAACCGCCGAGACGGAGAGGATCCGGGATAGCTCCGACAGAGCGTCCACCGGCGGCCGTGCTCGCCCGCTCTCCCAGTTCTGTACGGTCTGCCGCGATCGGTCAATGCCTGCAGCTTCGAGCGCCGAGGAGACATCGGAGAGGCTTAGATCCGCTTGCTCTCTGTGGCGTCTGAGCAAGCGGCCGAGGTGGGGAAGGTCTGAGGACATCGGAGGGGATCCGGGGAAGGGTGATCCGTTTCTACAGGGTTGGAGCCCCTCTGTCAAACTTCGTTTACCCGTCAAGGGGCGGCACCTGTCAATCTCGTTTGACAGGGCGGGCGGAACCCGTCAGATTGGAGGGGCAGTTGTGGAGGCCACATGTTCGATCCTGTTTCAGACCTGGCGGCGGTGACCGCCCTCGCTATTCTCATGAAGGAAGCCGGGGTGCCCATTATGGGCATTTCGGTCAACGACCTCGCGGCCGATGTCCAGATCCCTTTTGAAGGATGGCCCGCCGCGCGGTCTATCCTGGGCGGTGGTGGTGGCATCGTTTCGGAGAGCACGCGGCAGGACAACGACGACTTCCAACACATCCACCACCGGCTGACGTTCCCCAACCGGGTGGCGCTGGTCAGCATCGAGCGGAGATCAATCAATGCGGCATGAACAAACAGAAGCGGCGGCCGGGGCTTTGTTGCTCTGCGTCACCCCCTTCGTCATCCTCTGGGGCGCCTGGGCCCTCTCCCTTTACCTGCTTGGAGGTTGGGTCCATGGGTAGCAATAGCAATAGCAGGGAGGAGATCCTTATTGCTGATCTGCCAGATGGGTACGTGACCGATCTCGGTAGGCCGTACATCACTCATAAAGGCCTGATCGCGTTGGCCCACCGGCATGGCATCGATTCAATTATGACCGAACTAAAGGCGTGGAGCAATGGAGAGGCGATCGTCAAGGCCACCGCCACCGGCGCCCGGGGCACCTACACGGGGATCGGCGATGCCAATCCTGACAATGTGGGGTCTATGCTCAAGTCGGCTTGCATCAGGATGGCCGAGACCCGCGCGGTAAATCGTGCCCTCCGATTCTACCTTGGGATCGGCTTGACCTCGCTCGATGAATTGGGCGATCTGGAAGAGGCATCGCCACCGGCCACGGCGGCCAGGTCGAAGAGCACGCCCCGCAACTCGCCCGCCCAGGCGGCGCCACCGCCACGCCCACGAGGACGAGATGGCGGAAAGCTCCTCGGCAGGTGTCCGGAATGCGGCGGGGACCTGTGGGACAACCGCGAGCGAAACAAGACACAGAAGCCCGCATGGCCTTCGTTCAAGTGCGTTGATAATGGAAAGGGGTGCGACTTCCTCCAATGGCCCAGCACACCGATCCCTTGCGAGCTACCACCAGAGGACCGGGACGCCCCGGGCCCACAGATGCCTGAAGCGTGGGCGGCTGAGATCGAAGAGATCGAAGCGGTCAAGGCGGCGGCCGATGGGGATTTACCGTTTTGAGTTCCGCATTCGATCTGACAGTGGAGGCCGGGCGCCTGGTCGCTCTCCTCGAAGACGAGGGCGGCGCATTGACGCCAGAATCCGAACAGCGGTTAGCCGAATACTTCGACGCGGCGCCCGACAAGCTCGGCGCCATCGCCGCGGTCGTCCGTCGGCTGAACGCTGAGGCCGATCATTTCAAGCGGTTAGCCGACAGGGCCTCCGCCCGGGTGAAGTCGCTCAGAACGAAGCGGGATAGGTTACGGGGCAATGCGCGGGAATTGTTGATCGCACATCACGACCTAACGGGGGAGAGCGCGATCCGTGGCGATCACTTTTCCGCGCACCTCTCACGGAGGGCGTCAATGGTCAGCCCCTCAGACCCGGACGCCTGGCCGCCTGAGTTCGTCTCTGTGGAAGAGGTGAAGAGGATGGACAAGAAAGGCGCCCTCTCCGCCCTCCGCGGTGGCGCTGAGCTTGAAGGGTTCTCCCTGTTGCATGACTGGTCGGTGACGCTCAAATGATGAACGGCCGCCCGGATCTGCTGCGGGTCTTTCCGCGGCGCACCTCTCACACGCCTAAAGATCGGCTTGCCTTCGTCGGTGATCCCCCGTTGTTTCGCCCGCCCCCGGGTGACGTTTCCGAGGTGCACATTTCGGTATCGTTCACATGGGATCTCGTTGAGGCGGAGCGATTGCGGCGAGCCTGGTCCGCGTTCTATCCGGTGGTGCGCGTTGGCGGCCCGGCTCTGGGCGATGAGACGGCCTCGGCCTTCGTCCCTGGGCGCTACCTCGCGGAGGGTGTCACGTTCACTACCCGGGGGTGCAATCGAAAGTGCCCGTGGTGCTTGGTGCCCAGTCGAGAGGGCCGGATCTCAGAGATCGAGAACTTCGAGGACGGGTGGATCATTCAAGACAACAACTTCTTGCAAGCATCCCAGGCACATCAGGCGCGGGTGTTTGCAATGCTTCGCCGGATGCCGGGGCATGCTGCATTCGACAAAACGCGCGGGGTGCAATTTGCCGGGGGTATTGACATCCGCCTGGTCAATCCGTGGTTTGTGGAGCAACTGAAGACGATCCGCCTATTCCAGATCTTCTTAGCTGCGGACACAAACCGGCAGGTTGAACAACTCGAAGCGGCAAGGGCTCTCCTTTCTGACTTTTCCCGCTATCGTTTGCGGGTCTACACTTTGATCGGGTTTGGCAATGACACGATCGTGAAAGCCACAAAGCGCCTTGAACGTGTGTGGGATCTCGGAATGATGCCCCACGCGCAACTCTACCAACCCGACAACGACTGGATCGAATACTCGCGCGACTGGCGGAAATTGGCGAAGAACTGGTCGCGCCCCGCGTTGACCTACGCACTTCACAAACCGGTCGAGACGTTGACGGCGGCGGCCCGCAATCAGCTTTCAATGTGGGGCGGTCAATGAGCCTCTTCACCCTCCGGGCTCATCTCGCCTCGCTCATCGCCTGGGCGGACGAGGGCGGGATCGGCCCGCTCACGCTGTGCCAAGAACTGCTACAGGCGGCGGCCATCCACGCCATCGAGACAGGCCAGGCGCCGCAAGACCTCGCGGCCATCCTCCAGACGGCCAGCGTCAAGGCATGGCTCTCCTACGGGAGAGAAACGGGGGAAGCGTGACAGAGCTACCGATACCGATCGATCGTGCGGTTTGGCACGCCAATCGAACAATCGGAAAGGGAACGTGCCGGTGGTGCGGCGAATTCTTTGTGGGCCACCTGAACAAATGGCCAACGCCGCCCGATAGTATGGAGCGAGAATACAACCCGACATCGGGAAAGATGGAGCGCCCCTTTGGGTTCAAATCCTGTCAATGCGGCGATTGGCGCGGTGCGATCTTTGCCAGCGATTGCCGGATCAAGAAAGTCCATGCCTGCGATGAGTCGGCGTGGCTGGCTTACCATCTGTACGTGAAACACAAGTCAGCCACCTGGAACGATGTAGCGGAGCTTATCGGATGGCCTCGAAGCGTGGATCACATGCTCACATTCGTCCGATGGTGGGCAGAGATACACCACCGCCCATGGCCTCCAGCGTGACCACCGCCCGTCTCATCTTGGGCGACTGCCTCGAAGTACTGGCGGCGCTCCCACCGGCATCCGTTGACGCCATCGTCACCGATCCCCCGTATGGCCTGAGCCCAGACGGGCGCGCCCGCACGTGGGACGACGTCGAAGACGGACGCCAGGGCGGCGGCTTCATGGGTCAAGCGTGGGACGCTGCTGTGCCCGGTGTCACCTGGGCGCGGGCCTGTCACCGGGTGCTCAAACCCGGCGGCCACCTTGTCGCCTTCAGTGCAACCCGCACGATCCACCGGCTTGCGTCCGCTCTGGAGGACGGCAATTTCCAGATCAGAGATCAGCTCGCCCACCTGCAGTGGCAAGGGTTCCCAAAGAGCCACAACGTCGCCAACGACATCGACAAGCGGATGGGGCAACCCGCCCGTGGTCGAGCGATCCCGGTGGCCAGTACCCACCTGCCCTCCGGGCGCTACAAGGAAGAGCGCCTAACCTCTCACGCCGTCGAGCCATACAAGGCGCGCACGCCAGAAGGTGAGAAGTGGTCGGCGTTCGGTACCGCCTTAAAGCCCGCGTTTGAACCTGCCGTACTTGCCCGCAAACCACCAGACGGCACCATCGCCGCCAACGTCCTACAGCATGGGACCGGGGCCCTCAACATTGACGCGTGCCGAATTGGGTACGGTGATCCGGCTTGGCCGGGGCCGCAGGGTGGATGGAATGATAGGGTTTCTGAGGCGGCTTCTGGTGGGGTGATCTTCGATCGTCCCGGGATGTCCTCGGAGCATGACCTGGGCAGATGGCCCGCCAACATATACGCCACACCCAAAGCGAGCAGGGGAGAACGGGAGGAAGGGTGCGAACGGTTGACAGGGCGGCGGGGCTTTGAAGCGGTGGCCCGGGTCGAAGGCTCGGCAGGTCTGGACAATCCCCGGGCGGGCGCTGGACGGACGGCGGAGACGGTCAAGAATTTTCACCCAACGGTCAAGCCACTAACGCTCATGAGATGGATCTCGCGTCTTGTGGGATGTCAGCGCGGTTCGGTCATCTTGGACCCGTTCATGGGCTCAGGCACCACCGGCGCGGCAGCCCTCCTCGAAGGGTTCGCCTTTATCGGTATCGAGTGTGAGCCCGAATACATGTCGATCGCGGAAGCGCGGATCCGCCACCATGCTGGGGCGCTCTTTGCCCACCGGGTGACAGTCGAAGGCGGAGAAGGTGCGGCCTGATATTTTAGTGCAGGCAAAATAATCGTGGACCTGCCCTTTGTTTGGTGGTACATAAATAGAGTAATCAACCACACAGAGAGACACCATGAACCTTGAAGAAATCAAAAACGCGGTCAAATCCGGTCAAACTGTCCACTGGGCAAACTCGAACTATCGAGTCATTCAAGGCAATCAAGATCAATGGCTTGTCATTTGTGATGACAATCAACACTGCATTGGCCTGACCCATCGTGATGGTGTGACGATGAACGGAGAGCCGGAAGACTTCTTCCTGAGCGCCCCTGATGCGCGCGTGGCCGCATACAATCAAATGAAAAGACAAAACGCCGTTAGCGATATCAAAATGGACATGCAAGGGAACCCACGCCTTCGCGCCATTTCTGGCGATGTTGTCGGGCTGGGTGCCACAGGCGCAGACCTTGATCGCCCACTGACACGCGACTGTTACCAACTCGTGCACGACTTTTTGGTAATGCAAACGTTGGCAGGGCTCGAATTCATGACGGAGAACGTGCATGAAGAACGGCGGTATCACTACGAAAGAGCGCGTTGCCGACTCGGCTGGGAGCTAATCGACGCTGGTATTTTCAAGTCAAAATACGACATCCGAACGACATGGGTGCTGGTCGAAGACGACTAAGAACGCCAACAACACCAACCACACAGAGAGACACCATGAACACAAATCTAAAAGCCATCCTCACCGACAAAGCCATGAGCACCGGCGGTTTCTACTGCGTGATCGCTACCTGCTCAGGTTGTGCACACGATCACTTCGTCGCCTTCGCTGGATGGTCTGCGCTCAAGTGCCACGGGTGCAAGGGCTACATGGACCGCACACCGTACCGCAAAGTCAAAGCAGATCACCACCGCGTCGATCTGTCGGCATCGCTTCGAAACAACGGCATCAGCGTTTATTCGGAAGCAGAATTCGAGCCCGGGGCGGTGCGGGTCGAATTTGCTGGTGAGAGCTACGTTGTGGACGTGTTCGCACAACAAGCAGCAGACAATTGGAATTCGGGTCTGTGCGCCCTCGGCGGTGGCCGTCTGGGCGTTCTTCTTGATGACGACATGTTCGCGGCGGCGTTTCTCGCTGTTTTGCTCGAAGAGGTGCAAGGATGACCCGCAAACGAGGACGCCCACCCTCGACGCCAGAACTGAAGCGGACAAAGCGCGTCCAGGTCAACATGACCGAAACAGAGAAGGCGGCGATCAAGCTCGCGGCCGATGCTCAAGGGCTCAAGCTCTCCGCGTTCATTGTTGCGGCGGCGGTGCGGGCGGCTCTACAGGCGGCGGTGGCGCCTCCACGGTGACCACCGCATAGGTGCCCTTTGCGGGTGGCGTATCAGATGGAGGCTCGGCCGGTGGCGGCGGGGCCTCTTTCGCCATTTGGCGTAAACGCTCCAGCGCCGCGTCGAGGTTGTCGTTGATCTGTTCCATGTGCTGGGCGGCGTCTGTGGGCGCCTGTGCGGGCGGTGGTGGCTCTCCAGCCAGGGCCGCGCACGCGAGGAGGGCAGAGAGCATGGGAGGCCTCCTATCGGATGGTACGGGGCGCTAGCTCATCGAGCACGGCGAGGATCTCGGCGGTGCGGGCGTTCGTCGTTTCGAGGTGGACCCGGATGGTGGCGATCTCGGCGTTCAGGTTCCACAGGAACCCGCACAGGGCACAAATGGCGGTGGTGAGGAGCCCGGTTATCAGCTTGTGTAGATGTCCGTTCATTCTTCCCCCGATGCGGCGACGGCTTGGAGACTCTTGGCGGCGAGGAGCGTTGTTCCCAGTCCTACGATAACACCCACGGCCACGGCGACGGCGGGCCGTTGCACAATCGGAACCGGCTCGACGGCTTCGTTGTAGCGGGCTTCCCACCATTCCGCGCGGCGCTCTCCGTCGGCGGCCTGGTAGACGAGTTCGGACGTATCGATCCGATACAGCGATCGGAGGTGGGTGTATGCGGTGCCCTCGGCCAGATACCGCGCCACGTCTTCGAGCGGGAGAGACACAGAGAGACAGTCGCGGCTATCGCCTGGCCCGAGTTCAACCGCATCGGCGCAACCCCTCTGTGTAGACTCAACCACCACCGGCGCCGATGGCCTGGGCGGTGGCTCGGCGGCCTGGGCGACCAGTACCAACAGACAGGCGATCATTCTTTGCGGCGCCTGTCAGCGTTGACAAGGTGAGCCAGGGCGGTGGCCGGGTGCTCATCGTTAACGGCGTCCTCGAGGGCCCTGTCATCTGCCTGGGCGGCCTCGGCGGCGTTCTCCCTGGCGGCCTCAGCCACCGGCGCCACATCGGCCGCGGGCGGTGCCACCTCTTCGAGCTTCGGCCGGACCTTGCGGCGGGTGAGAATTGCCAGAGAGATCAGAAACGAGATCACGCCCAGGGCGAACGCGATAACGCCGGTCCCCAGATCAGGTAGAGGCATTTACCAGTCTTCCAGAAGGGTATAGGAGAACGTCTCGCCGTGGCCCGCTTTGACTTGCTTGTGGCACAGATTGATAAGCTCCTCGAATCCATTAGCGCCCGCCTCTTTGAAGACTTGGCAACCGGCGCTCCAGCGATCGACCAATTCGCTCCCGCCCGCACGGGTGCTGCTGCGGTGGATGTTGATCCCGAACCGCCCCAATTGAATGCTCTCCGGGTCCATGTCAAGGATCGCGTCTTTGTTGGCATCTCGAAAGACCTTGACCTTTCCCGCGTTGGGTCCGCCTCTGGCCCTTTGTACCAGGGCCTCATAGCTACCGCGGTGCAACCCTAATTTCCAGCAGCCGCGGTGCTGGTCAGGGCATAGGATGGCGGTCCCCGCCGTCCGCCCGGGGTTCTCCCGCCAATACACGCCGGGATCTGTGGTGGCGGCCCACCGCTTGTGTACCCACTCCCCGTTGACCTTGTGGGTGCAGGTGATCCAGTCGTTGAATTCGTTTGACCGGAGATCGGCGGTGCGAATTCCCACGATGTTCAAATTGTAATCGCCTCGCGTGAAGACGACATACCCCAGGTCCGCGCATCTCTGCAGGACCGGCGGCAAACTCAAGACGCACCACCGCGCCACGCTCCCACCGCCCGGGCGGCGGCATCGCTTCCGATGTAGACCACCGTTAGGGTGACGAAGCCATCGGAGTCGATCAACCCGACGAGGGTGAACGCGCACGTCACAAGCCATGCCAAAAGGCGGCGATATGACAGGCGTTGCGATCCGAACGCGGCGTCTATCCAGCGTGAGACCATGTCAACCTCCGGCCGCGATTGCGGCTATCTGGGCCACGGTCAACGTCTCGACGACATCGGCGGGATCGATAAAGTGGCTATGCCCACCGGGCCCTGCAATGACGCTTGACTGGCCGCCTTCTTCCTGAAAGCCTGCCACTGTGGCGGCGCCTTCGGTGTAGCGGACGATCACCCTCGCCAAGAATTCTACGGCTTCTGATTCGGTCATAGTTCACCCGTCATTGTCTGGGAAGAAGTCGGCGTTTTTACCTGATACGAGGTAGTGGGCTCTGAACTCAAGCGTTGAGGTACCGGCGGAGGAGTTGTTTCGGCCCGCCGCTAGGAAGAAACCAAAGTCAGAATCGTCGCCAGTTATGGCGACCGTTCCTGTCGCGCGTTTGGTGTAAAGCCAGGTGGACGGATCACCGAACGCCGAGACAGACGAAGCGGTAGCATTCAACATCTTGTTACCTGGGCCGACATGGAACCCGCCGAACACGCCCTTTAGACCGGCTTGCGCTGCGCTGTATGACGGGTTTGCGCTAGCTGCATAGCCGTGGAAGACACCCACGTCGATGTTATCGACATTGGATCCGTCTTGCATAAAACCGACTGCACTAGACGTTGAGAACGTGGCGTTTGCTTGGGGACAAATGCCCGCAAAGAGGTACATCTCACTCGACGCGATATTCGATCCGCCGCACTTTTCAATAGCTACGGCGGCCCACTGCAAGTCATCCCACGCCCAGAGGGTCGAGAGGTTGAACGCCCAGGCGGCGCCGCTTCCAAGCTTCTTTGTATCTCCGGTGTCGATCGATACCGTCCAGATACCAGTAGAGGTGTCCTGGGAAACTGCGTTCAGCCCGGTGTTGCTGATCTCTGTCGTAACGTCGGCCAGGTTGAAGCGTTGCCACGCCATATCGGTTGAACTGCCGCCGCCCGCCGCGGGAAGTCTGAAGCGTGCCATCTAGTTGTCCTCGTCGAGCCAGACTTCCACCACCGTAGAACTAGACGCAGAAGCCAGGAACACGGAGGTGCGGGCGCACAGGTTCCGCCCTCGAAGCGGGATCTCGAACCAGCCATCCGCGGCGACGGTCCCATAGTCGGTGCCGATGGCGGCGGCGTCGACGCCCTCCCAGGAAATCTTGCCCGCGTTGGTCACGAACTGAACGCTTAATTTAGTCGCTGGCGGTGGAAGGTTCACCTCCGTCAGATCGTCAGCGTCACCGAGGGTGATCCGCTTGACGTATGGGAGGACTACAGAGGAGAGATCTTCGGCCATTGGTGTGGCTCCTTTTCAGGTTGGGGCGTCCCTGATCCAGTTGGGAATTGTGCGAAATGTAAACGATCCGTCACCGGGGCGCCGCGGTACGCTCATCGCAATTGCGACACGGTCAGACCAGCCGATCTCGGCGTCGGTGATAGTGACAACGTCCCCGGCTTCGAGGTGTTGGAATTGCTGTGGTAGGAGGTACTCGACCTCTTGGTGTGTCATCCCGTCGCGGCGGATCCTCCAGTCAAGGACCGCGTGCGCGGTGGCGATGTCATAGACAACATCGGTCTCGATGGTGTCGCCCTGGCGGAGCCCGTAGCGGGAGAACGAAGCCCAGCTAAGCGGGTGGAGCGTGGTTCCGTCATTGCGCGATAGCTCGCGAGGGCCATACGACAGGGACCGGGCGTACTCTCCGCTCTCCGCATTCAGCGCAAAAGAGATCGTATGGTAGTTGGCGATGTCGGTGGCGCTGGAGACCTTGACCATACCGTTACGCGAACCGCCCCGGCTTCGAGGGTTGATCTCGGCGATGGCGTCGGAGGCGGTGGCGTCAAACGGGTAGTGAACGAACCACAGACCATTGGGGCCCATCGCCGGGGCGAGCGGGAGGAGCGGCAGAATGTGATCCTGGATGACCTCCCACGGGGTGGACTGCTCGTTAATGTAGAAGTCCAGGTTGAACCCGGCCAGGCGTTCGGAGAGCGACTGGATCCGCTCACCGTCGAACCGGATCGTTGATTGGCCCAGAAGGTCAAGCATGATATCGACGGCATTGCGAAGCGTGCCACCTCGGCGTAGGTTCTTCTTTCCGCCCGCCGCTTCGAGTTTGAACGACCAGTAGATCTCGTCACCGCCGCCGATCACAAGGTCGGAGCCCGTGACGAGCGAGTAGGCGATCGGGTAGTCGTTGGCGTCTGCCCCGTTCACAATGCTCACGTCGGCTTCGGTCTCGTCCTCTCTGTTGTGGAGGGTGACAGTGGAGGCGGCGACGTGGTGACCAGCCAACAAGATCAACCAGTCGGTTGTGTCGTTCTCATTGTTGGCGGTGTTGTCCTGCTCGGCGATGAGGGCGGGAACGGCCGGGAGGATGTCGAAGTCTTCGTCAGCGCCCACGATACCGGGTGCCCCGTAGATGACCGGGTAGAATTGGTCGGCGGCACTATCGGCGGGATCGTGCGTACCGACTCCCACCGTCGGGAACGTCGACGAGCTAACCACCATCCGGTCGAGCGGTATCACCCCGGTGTCCTCTGTTGGGTCTTCGGTGACGGTGAAGGTCAACGGCTCGAAGGCGGCGCCATACTCAGGCGACAAGACTACCCCATCGAGCAGAACCCGACGATCTGACCAGTCGTCCCCGCTCTTCCAGATGGAGACCTCACAGGTAGCGTCCCCGAGATCGTGATCGATAGCGGCCAGGTCGGCCCATCCGGTGCCATCGTCATTGCGAAACAGAACCGATAGGGAGACCTCGCGGGCGGGCTGCATGTCTTCGCCCAGTTCGATCGCGTCGGTGAAGTCGAACGGGTCGAGCCCGCCAACAAAGTGCAACCGATCCGGTAGGCTGACATCGGCGCCGTTGGCCACCGTGGTATCTCGGGTTGAGAACCGGAACGCCTTTCCCCGGGCCCGCAGGGTGACCAGTGCGAAGAGGTCACCGTCAATCAGCTCGGAACGGGAAAGCGGCACTCTATACCTCTTCCTCGACGGTGATCGCATTCAAGACGGCGACTTCGTCGGTCCAATCGTCCCCATTGATCACCTGGCGGGTAACTCCGCCGAGGGTGCGCCCGTAGAGCATTTGTGAGACGCCAGTGTAGGAGAACTCATCGGCTGAGCCGGTGGCCGGGTCGACCTTGGGGATCAACACCACCGGGTATTGCCCTCCAGCGGTGCGCCTCACGAGACCTTCGAGGATGGTGGCATCGTCCCGCACGCCGATCCCGGTGTAGCCTGCAGCGTCTCTCGCTACGATGAAATCAGGATCGGGTGAGTCCCCTTGGATCTTTGTTTGATCCCACCCCTCTGGCCATGAGACCTCAACTGTGCGTCGGGCGGGGCCCATCTGCTCAACGCGGCGTTGACCATCGGCGCCCTCGCTGATCTCTGTGTTGGGTTCGATTGCCCATGTCCACGGGTAGTCATAGTCTCGCCCCAGGACCACAAGCGGCCCGACAGAGATCACCCCGGCGGAATGCTTACCCTCGGCGGTGGTGGTGGCCGGGATCCTGATCCGGTATTTTGGATAGCTGGTGGTGAGCTTGTGGCGAACCGCTACCACCTGTGGGGCGATGACCTGAGCGTCACCGCTTACCGGGATAGATGCCAAGTCGGAATTCTTTACCCGGATCTCTAGACGGCGGGTGTCGTCGTCGGTCCACATGCCCTCGGAATTCGCCTCGATCTTGCGAACGTACGGACCACCGGCGGAGCCGTCTGCGTCGAAGATGAAATAGCCGTCAACAAGCTCGTCCATTTGGAAGTATCTCGTAGCGGTTTGGCTTGTCCCCGTGTCAACCGATACCCGCGAGCCGTTCCGACTATAGGAGATCCCGTCGAGCGCTAGAGCGTTGATCGTAATGAGCGTATCCCAGGTCGGGCCGATCGTGTTGTAGGCCTCAAGATATGCCGTTGAGAAATTCGGCCTTCCAATGTAGACGAAGATCGAGGAGTTTAGAAACGTCGTTGTGACACCATCGCCGTCAAGCTCCCACATGAGCCGTTGCTCGGCAGCGTCGGTGGTACTCATCCACGGGACCGATGGAGACCCGGAGATCATTGGGTCTATGTTGTGAACGCCATACTCATAGCGGGGCGGGATAGTCCAGGTGTCCGCCTGGTAGCTGCTGGAGCCCCGGCTTGATACGCGGGTGCCTTGCTCGACGTACAACTGAGAGAGGGCGAACGGGCGGCCCAGCAGGTCGTCAGGATTGGTGTAGGTGCTGGCCGTGGCCATCGGGATCCCCGTCTCGTGTGGCTCGCAGTTGACGCCGATCCAGTGCCAATTGGTCGTTAGCAGGTTGGTGGATCCGTTGATGTGGCCCCAGACCACCTTGGACACCAGAGAGGATGTCGAGGAGTAGGCGGCGAGGGTTCCAGAAACGGCCGATGTCCACTTGTGTTCCGTCGGCGCCTTGTAAAGGAGGTGTGCCTTCGACTCATCCACCACCAACAGCCAATCGCGGGCGGCATCGCCCAGGGTGGGGTCAGGATTGGCGGCGTCGGCGAGCCCGGTCACCGCGCCCACGTTGGCGGCGGCCTGCGGGTCATACAGCGAGGCGCCATCTTTGGCGAACCTGGCAAACGCCCGATACTCATTCGACCCGTCTGACCAGCTTGCCCGCATGGTGGCGCAATCGTTCCCGTTGTTGTCGTTGTACGTGTGAAGGCGGCACTGCATGATAACCGCAGATCCGGCCGAGCCGTTGGCTGACCAGTATTGCCCGGCGGTGTCTGTGTTGTCTGTTTGAAGGTGGCCGAATGCGTTGATCGAAGAGCCAGCCGATCCGCCTGGCGTCCAAGCGGCGAGCCCGTTGGGCACAACATAAGGCACATAGAAGATCCCGCTATCGGACCAGGATCCCGCTATCTCCCGGCCGCCGAACGTGTGAACCTGCCAATCAAAATTGGAATATCCGCCGAGGTAGAAGGCGCTGATGGAATTCCAGTTGTCCGCGTTGGCGGTGAAGTGGTTGGTCAGCAGGACCAACCCGCCCAGGTGAGGTACCAGGGTCATCCGTGACAGAAAGGAGTCGGGCTCATGGCTTAGATCGATCGGGTGGTTTCGGCCCGGTGATGCGATCCCCGTGTAAATGTGGTTGTCTTCCGATTCGACCTTTGCCAGGGTGACCGGGTCGAGCTTGACAATTGCGAGCGTGTTTCTGCGGGCGGCGGCGGCCCGAAACACGGCATAAACGAAGCCCTCATCGTCAACGCACACCGCGCATGGATGCGAAATGGTCTCAATGTCGGTGGCGGTTATGTCGTACTCTGTCTCATCCATTACCGCCGAGGCTATGTGCGTCCCCGCCTCCGGATCGTCATTAAAGGCGGCATAGGGGGAGGCCTTGATGTAGCGGGCGAGCGTTGATGTGGGCGTTGACGTGGTCTTTGGCTTCACCAGCAAGACGCGGCCAGATGGCAGAGCGCACAAGTCTCCGACCTGGTTATTGTCAACGGCACCTGCGGCAGTGGCATCGGTCCGCAAACCATCGGCGCCGTTTGTCGTTGAATCGTACTCCGCCACTAGAGCAAAAGAGGCGCCCAGGTCGGCGGAGACGTAATGAGCGTAAAACGTCAAAAGCGTAATGAATCCGCCATGGTATGCGACGGCAATGTCATGAGGATACACCCCAGTCAGGGCGTCGATCTGATGGGCGCCAAGCGTCCAGGTGACCCCGTCGTCGTCGCTATAGTGCATCGAAATGGTATAGTAGTCGGTACCGCCTTCGGTCAGCGTTCCGCCACCGTGAAAGGCTAACAGGCGGCCAGATGGCAGACGACAAACGTCTATCATGGACGGCGTTTGTCTGGCGGCGATCGTGTTGTGCGTCCACGCTTGCGTCGTAGGGTTCCGAACAGAACACCTAAACTCGGAGTTGACCCGGTCAACATAGACCATAATTATCTTATGGTCTGGGGTGCGGATCGCCTTCGGCTTCTGGTAGCCATGGAATCCAACAGTGGGGCCGGGGTCGTTGTCGTCGTACCTGACGAATTCGTGGGCGGTGACCTTGTTGTAGGCCAACCACCCAAGGTTGTCGTCGGTGTCGGTGTCGGAACGCCAAACGAAGCGCCCACCGGCGGTGCCTCCCACCGGCGCCCCGGCCTTCACCGTCTGAACAGAGAACGTGGTTCCCGCGTCCACTGTGCCAAAAGTTTGCAATTGAGCAAACGAGGTTTGGCCGGTGCCTGGTATCGGTTGATCCGGCTCGGCACCATCCTGCGTGGCGGTGCTTGTGCTGCTGTAGGCGCTGAACACCCACCGCGGATCGTGGACGCCGATCGCCCGATAGAAGTCCTGGGAGTATTTGTCACCCATGGGCTAGAGGCTCCCATTGTAGGGATTGCGGCGTCCCCGCGCGCGGCTGGAGCTTGTCGCCTTGCGGAGTGCGCTGTTTGTCTTCAGATGATCCACTACAACGGTGTCGAGGTTGCGGTGCTTGTAGACATGTTGCACGACCACCGGCGCCCCGGCTTGCCGTCCCGCGTTGGCGGCGGTCACGCCACCGGCTCCGCCGACGTTCCGCACGCCCTGAGCGGTTAGCACACCTTCACCCGCTCGGAGGATGGCGGCCCGCTCATCGGCTCGGACCATTCCGCCCGTATGGAACGACGGCGGCTCCTGGGCCATGATCCCGGCTACCTGAACCGCGCCCAGGGCGGCGAGACCAGCGGCGGCGGCTGGGCCCGCAATTGGCCCGTAGCCTATCGGCGGCGGAACAAGGGCGGCCATTATGGCCTGTGCCGTGGACATGGCGACAGAGGCCACAGAAGCGGCCTGTTCTGCGTGGAACGCGCGAACCGCTGAGGCCATCTTGACCGTGGCGATCTCCTGGGCAGCCTCTTCGGAGGCCTCGGTCTTGGCTAGTTCGTTCTGAGCATGGGCAATGGCGGAGGCGTCTCCACTCTCTTCGGCCTCGGCCAGGGCATCTTCGGCGGCGGCGGTGGCGTCTTCGGCGGTCTCGAGCACCTCGTTGGCGGCGTCCTCGTGGGCGTCGGCGATAAGCCCAAACGCCTGCTCTGCCCCTTGCATCATGGACGAATAGAACACGTCCCACCCTTCAAGCTCCGCGGCGCGGTATTCGGCGGCGGCGGCGGCCCGGTCTTCATAGGCGGCCACGATCTCCCGCTCGTTTGCGGCCCGGCGCAGCATCTCATCCTCCGCGGCGCTTGCGGCGTCGGCCTCCGCTTTCCGTGTCTCCGCTATGGCGGCCTTTGCATCGGTTACCCGCTGCGCGTTGTGCTCCTCGATGTCGGCGGCCAGGGTGGCCTGGACCTCCGATCGCGCGGCGGCGGCGGCCTCAGCGGCGGCGGCGCTCTTCGGGTACGAAGCGGCGAGGGCGTCAATTGCGGCTAGCTCTTTGTTGGCGGCATAGATGATCGCATCGGCGCCCTCCAGGCGGGCGGCGGCGTGTTGTTCCGAGG
>Ga0114908_1000608_pt1 | contig 19497 bp, 19 predicted proteins | sample MalvireepMed_s17_FD_87292 | JGI IMG/M metagenome (GOLD analysis project Ga0114908, IMG submission 87292) | Marine viral communities from the Global Malaspina Expedition - Malaspina viral metaG DeepMed_s17 | ecosystem: Environmental > Aquatic > Marine > Oceanic | place: Mediterranean Sea... | reverse complement strand
ATTGTAATAATAATGAACGTTCGTCAACGTCGCGCATTTTTTGTTTAAACTCTGCTTTATGCTATTTGCTTGTTAACAAAAGAGCAAGAGGCATTGTCACCGAATTGTCGATTATTCGTTAAAAGAATACTACCATCCTAACTCACGCCAGTAAATCTGGCGATCGCGGCCTCGGTAAATACCGAAGGTTCCTTCAGCTCTTGGGTTGTCAGTATAGTCACTACCGTCTTCAACCTCGCCATCATTATATGGCCAGTCATATTTTAGATAACTTGGGACCTCTAACTCAAAAGTAAAACTGTAGGGCTCATCAGTAATGGCCGCATCCCAGCGTAATAAATTGTTGATATTAGCTGAGGAAGGGCTTACGTTTCCATTTTCTGCGCTGGCTGTTGAAATTGGGATAATTTTCGTCGGTTCCAATGGCCCCTCAACAAAGCTATGCGCATCATTAGCAAGTGTCTCACAATTATCTTTTCGGTTTTGAACGAAGGCAGCCCCATCCCAATATTCTAGAGAACCAGCAATTGGCATGACATCATCCATCGCCGCGTAAGTGTCCTGAAGGTTTAATCGACCATAGTAAAGGTTTGCTGAGTCTAACTCCGCCGCTCCGTTCGATGCTGGCAAAATACTATTTTGAAGCGTTGAGTAAAAGTTTCCATCTTCTTGGTCATCCAGCTGCCACCCCAGAATGTAATCTTTAAATGGGCCATCGGGTTCTCCTGAACTTAAGCGGGACACGGTTACCGAAGCAGTCCCTGTAAACTGACCTACACCCTCGCCCCACTCCCAGACACCGTTATAACTGACGGCGTGATCAACGAGTTGGTTCCCAGACGAGTCATAGGCGTAAAATAGCGGCTCGGCTTTTGCTAATGACCCATTGTAATTCCGAGTTGGATCTCCGGATGCATTAACCGCTCGAGCTGACAGCTCTATAGGTTGCGCCTGCCCCATGTAGTAAAAATCAGTGCATGAGCCGGTAAACTTAGTTGTGATGGGCTCAAATTCATAGGGGATAAAACGCCCGATAATATGTTCTGTTGTTACTGAGCCCGTACCTAAATAATCTCCGTCAACAAGTATCGCTTTAACCTTAGCGCTTCCGACTTCGGAATAGGTGATGGAGTCATTTTCAAAGCGTATGCTGCCGATATTTTGCCTTAAAAAGTCAGCTGAATTAGTTAATTTTCCTGGCTCTGTTGCGGGCAGTACTGCCGGAACGGTATCTTCGTCGTCAGGCCCGTCTTCAATTCTTAGCGACTCTTGAGGTGTTTCACGCCCAAAATTTGGCGTAACCTGATCACCAGTATTTAATGCCTGCAGTGCCACAAAGAACGGTTCTCCGGCTTTCGCTAAGATATCACCACTATAGCTACTCACTGTTTCCATACCGATGCTAGCAGGCTTATAAACAAACTCGTTCGATACGCCTTCAATCACCTTGCCGTTTGGTAGTTGCGCTTTTGCGCGCAGGTTCACTTTACCCGCATCACCATACTGAACCTCTAGCGCTTGCTGGCCAGCCTGAAAATCGGCGGTTACTGGAGTCCAGCCAGTAAATCCACCGGCGCCATCGTCCTGTAGCTCATTAAGAAGCGTATATTCTTCATTGGGCGTTTTCGCGGACATTTGCGCATACGGAAACTCATTAAAGTCGCTGCAACTGCCTGGGTTAACACAGTGCATGCCCATCTCTACCTGGTTAACTTGCTCAGCAACGACCTCACACGCTTGTGTGTTGTCGTTGGTACGCACAACCGACAGATTGGCAGGGAAACTATCTCCTGATGTTTGTGTGTCTATAAAATCAAATTTGAGGCCGGTGTCATTAAAGGTAATAGTGCAGTCTGCACTGAAGTTTCCATTCACATAGCACTGGGTGGGATTCAACGCTCCCGGAGTGGTTTGTATGTCGTCTATAGCAAGAGTGTAAGTGCCTGCTTCGGTCTGACTTAACTGCGTGGTGGCTGCCGGTGATGCTGCTACCGGATTTTGACTCCAGTCTCCGGCACTATCCGACAAGAAGACAGAACTTGAGACTGAGGAGTAACTTGAGCAGGAGGCGTCGGCGCACGCTTCAACCGTTACTTCTGCCGCTTCGCAAGTCAGTCCTGGACTTGAATAGGACAAGCGATAATGATGGGGAGCCGTCACCGGTGGGTCGACGTCTCCGGCTTCACAGAAGTTGCCGCCATCGAGCGGCTCGGCGGGTGAACGATACTCAATGCTAGGCGCAAAAAAACCAAAGAAACCATAAGCGGATGCTTCTCCATCAAGGCTAAGGCCACCTTCGATACTACTTCTATTCCACCACCAAAAGCTTCGCTCAAAAAACAAGTTTCCGCTTACGTATATGAACCCGTTAATCTCGACATCCCGCTCTAAATATAAGTCGCCAGTGACAATCAAGATGAGTTCGTTCGCCTCACCGGTTGTATTAATTCGGCGTCCGGACTGAATCGTTAAGTCGCCATCTATATAGACTCTGGAGGTTTGCCCGTTTGTCGAGTAGTTAGCACCAACATCATCGAATTCGCCCTCTCGCAAATAATCCGTTGGCTGCAAAGTAGCAGGCAGTTGCGAATTCAGCGCTCGGTCAGGCAAATCAAAAGGCAACGGTACACCATTAACAGGGCTAAACGCTTGCGGCCAAACGTCGGAACACTGCGGGCGGGTGTAGGCACAAGGCCGAGTTTTATAATATAAAATTGCAGCTGTTGTTCGGGTGAAGACTCCATTGCTTAAATACACCTCATCTATTTCGCCGCGAAAGCTGTTACTCGTTCCGCTTTGACCGCCAATATAAAGCGTAGGCTGCGCCTCGTCATTCAGTTTTGTATCACCGCCGTATGAGTTTGTATCGACCAGCTCTCCATCAATATAGATATACAGAACGTTGTTATCGGAGTTATAGCTTGCTGCTAAATGATGCCACTCATCGTCAAATAAGTTCTCACCGCCATTATTAATGTTGCCAGCTTCAATAGTCAGCAGGTCTCCGTTATTTTTACGAACTTCAAAGTATAAGCCGCCACCGTCAAAGTTATCTTGCCGATAGACTTCAAAACGTCCCGCTGCTGTTTCGGTTGTGCCTTCGCCCAACAACAAGAGTGTTTGGTAGCTGTCATTTGGGTTTTGAAGTGCCGCACTGCCCTTAAACCAGAACGCAACCGATACCGTGTCTGAGTTCATAGCCTCATTAACATTAGGCACACGTACTCGGTTATTACCGTCAAAGCGACCATAGCGGCAAGTGCTATCGCTATTGAATTCGCGGGCGGGGTTAAAACCAGACGTGAATGCATTATTGGCAGCGGTCCCGTTATAGCCATAGCTGGATGAATCGGTGACATCGGCTGAATTAACACTCCAGCTCAATTCATCAAACTGCCAATAACCAATGGATTCAGGTAGCGTTTGTGAACAATCGCCTACGTTGCCTGGAGTATTACAGGTTTCGCCCTCAATCTTGCCGCCATTATTAATAACCGGCGCGTTTACGTCACCATCGACTGTACTGTCAGAACCGATAGTCACCGTTCCTGATGCACTGATATCGCCATTAACAGTAACGTTATCACCTAAGGTAATATTACCGCTGGAACTAATATCTCCGGTCACTGTCGTGCCATCACTGATAATGACATCCCCATCGCTATCAAACGACGCATTAACACTACTGTCAGGTCCAATGGTTGTCTGCCCGCCGGATAGAAACTGCATATCGAGTGCTGGACCCTTACTATTAATCGTCACTCCATCACCGAAGTCGACTGCCTCAACAATAATGACTACGCCCTCGTTACCGGTAACTTCTATTTCGTCACCGCTGTTAAGGGTCAAGGTGCCACAGGTATATGTGGTGCCGTTTTGCGTACAACCGGGTAAACCTTTATTAGGTATATTGTACTTTTCAGCATCAACGGAAAAAGTGGTTAGCAGGCTCAAAAATAATAAAAGTAATAGGGCGTAGCGCTTCATATCAGTTCTCCACCCTTGTTTCTATTTGAAGCTGTCGTGAGGTTCGCTGTTCACCTGCTTCACACAATGCGCTAGAAGTGAGAACCATATGGGTATATGTCGTATTAGAATCATCAGTAACTGTTGCACTATCACAGCTAATAGTAGCGCGGCACTGTTCCAGGCTTTGGTTCCCTGCGAAGGTATATTCGGTGCCATCAACACCGCAACTGATGTCGACACTATTATTCAACGGATAAACAGTCATCATCGCTTGTTCCAAACCTGACTGCGCAGCTAAATAACTGCGCGCACCGAGCACTTCAATGACCACGCTCTCAGAAGAGGTTCTCAGCAAACTCGCCATTGCAGCAACCAGCCCTCCTAGCACGACAATCACAAACACCGCGATAACTAAGGTGTTGCCTCGTTGTCTATTTATAGGGTTTAAAGGGTTGTTATGGCGCATTGGGAATGTGCACCTCGCGATAATAGAAAACTTGTTCTTCTGCATTTTCACCAAACTGAAGCTCTATGGTGACAATATTATTACTTTGCTGATTATTAGCGGTTACGTCAAAGGGTTCGTCAGAGCTCACCCCTGTCGCCATCAAGTATCCGCTCGTCCACTCGGTTTGAGCTTGACTCCATCCGTAATCACTGACTCTAAATAGATTCCCTGCACTTGAACAAAAACTCACTGGCGTGCTGCCAATGTAGGCTCGCTTTAAAGGAGACTCTTTAGCGAATTGACTGTCTGCCTCCAATGTTAATAGGCTTTCGACACTATTAAAGGAATTGATACCAGCAATATTCACGTATCGCTGAGGGTTGTTCGCATAGATAAAATTAGGCTGCGTTGCGTATATAAATACGCGCTCATTACCGTCGAGAGTCCAGTTAATATTGCCAACATCAGGGCTCCCTGCAAAAGTGACCAATGTCATTTCATTAGATGAGTCTGGGCGAATCGGTGTGTCGTAGTAGGTTCCCGCAACCTTCGCAGGAACGAACTCAATGCAGTCACCACTCACACGCACACTATTGGGGACCGCCCCTCGAACTTCCCGGGTCAGGCGTTCAATAGCAAAGCGGCTTTTCTCTATGGTCTGCAAGCGTTCAGAGCCCGTGCTGAACATTTGTGCGCCAATACCCACAAATTGAAAGCTAAAACCAGCAACTATCGCCAGCAAAACAATGACGATGACGAGCTCTATTAAAGTGAAGCCTCTTTGCACGCTCATCACCAGTTTCCCTTAATGGCGCTGAACTCGATACTCTCGTCTTGAGGCGTCGTTACTGTGACTGTAATTCTCTTTAGCTCATTCGCTTCTTTTTCGGCAACGCACACTTGGGCTTCAAAGCCGTTATAACGGTTAGGTGCTGAGCCACTAAGCTCTGCACCAGTCAACCTCAAGCCATTGTAGTCGTCTACATCATCGAACTGTTTTCGTTGAGCTTCTTCTGCATTAGGCGTGCTTCCGTCACTGGGGCATGGTGCTGGTGTTGTGCAACTTCCCGAGCCTTCAGAACAACGTACATATTGGTTCCCGACATTAGAGTTCTCATCGAAACGGCGCGCCATTACTTCATTCATCAAACTTTGACCAACTTCAGTCGCTCTTACCTGTTGCCAGGGATCAACACTTTGCCGAAATAGTTGACCTAAGCCGGTTGTAACAACCAAGGTCACAATGGCAATAACCACAATGCCCGCAATAAGCTCAATGAGGGTGAAGCCTTGTTCTTGTTTATTGCGCATCAATAAAGCCCTCTTTATTAATGCTGATGGTGCGGCTAACGCCTGAGCTTTCGGTAATGGTTACTGTGCAACCACCGTCGCAATCAAGCGTTGGTTGTCCGAGTGCATTAAATCCTATAGTGATATTAGCGGGCGAAAACGTAATGTCATCGAGGTTGCTGAGCTGAAGGCTATTGTCTTCGTTGTAAGGTGGGTTGCCCAAAGTGCTTTCTGTCACAGACACGCTATAGTCGTTCATCGTATCTTGCATCGCCTGCTGTTGAACGGCTCGCAAAATACTCATGGCTTGTAAGCGGACTGTTTGGCTTTTCGTACCGGAATCACTAATAAAAATAGGGCTGGCAGATACAGCTAGAATACCGATAATGACCAGTATGATGATGAGCTCGATGAGGGTGAAGCCTTGGGATTTCATGAGAGGCCCCGAGAGCAAAGATGCGCGCAGCTTACGCGCATCTTTTGATAACAGTTTAACAGCCAGATGTATCTACGGTAATTACCGGAGGAGTATTTGCGTCAGTTGCATCAGTGTAACTAACCTGACAGTCCCCAGCGCTGGCCAAATCCGTACCTGTATCGTCAACTGATTCAGCTGGAGCGATGTAAATTGTAGTTCCATCAACTGTATAAACCCAGTCTTCCCCGGCAAAATCATCTGTAGAGGTTGTATCATAGGCACTCAAATTTGCGGCAGTCGCAATTCCTGCCTGTGTGGCTGCTGGGTAACCATTAACGGTAGCTACACCATTAACCTGCACGGGAGTAGCCGAAGTACCATTCAAATCATCATCAATTGCAGCTCTCGCGTAAACAGTTTGCGAAGCGCCTTGAAGTGCACCTTTCAAACCTTTTACGGTCGATGTTCGAGCATCACTCGAAAAATTAATAAACTGAGGTGCGGCGGTTACAGCCAAAATCCCCAAAACTACAATGACAATGATCAGTTCGATCAGAGTAAAACCTTTTTGATTGCGCATAATTAAAACTCTCAGTTGTGATTTAAAAAAATTATTGGTTGTTGCTGTGAATACTCACGCCGCCATTACGTGGATTATAAACGAAAGCGTTGCCCAGTGTCAGATAATCATCACCAGATGGCGCATTCGCTTCATTTTTTATGGTGTTCGCCAAATAGTAAACACACATATCATTGCCCGTTGTGGAGTCCTGCGTCACATAAGTGAAGTAACGCGTTTCTTCCAGATTAGCAAAGTCTTCTGACACTGTCGGTGCGCCCTGCAATATCGATTGCATGATGCTTGCACAGTCAGCTGCCTGAATATTTTCATCGTGCGCAGCGTTATTATCGCCACTCACCGGATAACCCGTATTGCCATCGACATACAGCAATACCTGGTCCATAGACACTTCAGCGCCAGCGCCGGTAGACGCAGCTCCTTTAGGACGTCCACTCAGCTCCCACTCACCACGAACGATACCAACGGCACTAGCAAAGCCCCCGGCAACGCCTTCAAGCGCGGCATCTTCGGCATCAGAAGAAACGTCAGTGAATCGCGGAATAGCCGCCGCAGCCAATAGGCCGAGAATCACTACCACGATTATCAGCTCAATAATGGTGAAGCCCTGTTGTTTCTTCTGTCTGTTGCGCATGTTCCCACTCATAGTTAGCCTCTATAAATCCATTTTATAACAAGTTATCAACAATGCCTACCGGCGTTTTTCTCGCTCTATACGGCCTTGATCTGCATCAAACCAAAACCAGGCTTTATCATTTATTGCATAAAAGCATCGATTTCCCTCGCGCGTTGCGCTTAGCGCACTAGGGGGTATTTCGCCACCTAACTTACGCCACAAGCCCAAGCAATCATTACCAACCGACGGCCATCCTTTATCATTCACCTTAATAAAGCCTGCCGGCGAATCAGCACGTTCAAACAGTGCCACTGTAGCGGGCTTTCCTTGGCGCAACCATTCTGCCCGAACCAAACTGACGGCTTCTGAAAATGTCGACAGCGCGACGTCTTTCTCTGTTTCCCGCCAGTGCTGTGGCTCGTCAATAAGCAGCATTCTCACAGCAACCGCTGATAAAACCAAGAACACAGCGACGACCAGCACATTTTGCAGTCGCCGTAGACCTTTCCGTTCTTCCACGTCGTTTGCCGTCATTATTAACGCCCCTGGTAGGCACTCATCATGTCCCACATTGGCGTGAAAATACCTAGTGCCAGTATCAGCACCATAACCGCGACAACAGCAATCATCAGCGGCTCAATACGCGCTGTTAGGGTCTTAAGATCATAGTCGGTTTCACGTTCATAATATTCCGCCACTTCCAATAGCAAGGTGTCTACCCGTCCGGTTTCTTCACCCACTGATATCATCTGCAAAATAAGCGGCGTAAACAAGTTTGACTGTTTAGCCACCCGCGACAAATTCTCACCGCGCTCAATACCTCGACGCATTTCAATCACTCGATTTTCCATCCAGGCATTATCAACGGCTTCCGCAACCAACGACAGAGCTTGTGTTAGCGGTACGCCCGCTCCCAGCATGACAGAAAAGCTTCGTGCAAAACGTCCGAGCATGGCGCGGCGTAAAATAGACCCAATAACCGGCACTTTCAGTTTTAACGTGTCCCACATAAGCCGTCCGGGCGGGGTTTCTTTGTAATACCGCAAACCGAAAAAAGCGCCGACCATAAGCGCCAATAGCAGCGGCCAGTACGAAACAAAAAACTGGGAGGACCCTAGCAGGGCTCGAGTCGCCCAGGGCAGCTCCACATTAAAACGTTCAAACATAGACGCAAACGTGGGGATAACGAAAATGTTCAATACAAACATTGCCACCACCAAAGCGATAAGCACAAAGCTGGGGTAACGCGTCGCTGCTTTAATACGCTTACGGGTGTCTTGCTCGTTTTCTAAATAGACCGCTAACTGCTGAAACGACTCTTCCAATTGGCCAGTGTTCTCGCCGACATGGACAATAGCAATAATAAGCCTTGGGAAAATGCCTTTATGCTTAGCCATGGCTGCTGACAAATTTCGACCGCGCTCGAGCTGTTCATGAATGTCTTTCAGTGCCTTACGCAAACTCTTATTTTGCGTAGTGTCTCCCAGCCCCTCTATCGCACGAAGCATAGGGATACCCGCCTGCGTCAACGAGTACATTTGTCGGCAAAATATAATCAGTTCGTCGAGCGACACTTTGGGCTGCAAGGCGTCAGCAACCTTTGCCTTTATGTTGTCCCAGCCCGGAAGCGCCGCGCTCGTTGGCGCACTTCGGTCTATGGCTATTGGCGTTAAGCCGCGTTTCATTAACGTATCAGCTGCACTGCGTTCGTCACCGGCTTCCACCGCGCCAGTTTGCAACTGACCTTGTTTGTCGCGGGCTCGGTAACGAAACTGCATTAAATGTTGTCCTCAACACTTTCCGCCAGGAACAAGACTTCCTCGACGGTAGTCACGCCCTGACGCGCGTACTCTAATGCAACAGACGCCATCGACTGATACCCCGGGTGCTTTTTAGCCGCGTGGGCAAAGGCTCTGGTGTCGTTGTCTCGCAGCGCATCCATCATTTCGCCATTCATCTCGAGAAGCTCAAACACACCGATACGTCCGTGATAGCCGGTATGATTACAGTTCTGACAACCTACGCCATGCTTAAACTCAAACTTGCTACTGCCTTCCAATAAATGTTCTAGCCACTGCTGCTCGGCGTCATCCGGCTGATAGCTTTGCTCACACTTTTCGCAGACTCGACGCACCAAACGCTGTGCTAATATGCCGCGTAGCGCTGCGGCTACCAGGTAAGACGGAGCTCCCATATCAATTAATCGCATGGCACTGGTTATGGCGTCATTGGTGTGCAACGTCGATAGAACCAAGTGCCCGGTGATAGAGCCTCGCAGCCCAATTTCTACGGTTTCATGGTCGCGCATCTCACCCACCATGATAATGTCAGGGTCCTGACGCAAGGTGGTTCTTAGCACTCGAGCAAAGTCGAGGCCTATCTTGTTGTTCACCTGAACCTGCGAAATACGGGGCAACCGATACTCCACCGGGTCTTCGACCGTAATGACTTTTTTCGCTTCCGTATTCAGCTCGCTGAGCGCACCATAAAGCGTGGTTGTTTTACCCGAGCCTGTAGGCCCAGTCACCAGCAACATGCCGTGGGGACGCTTAATTAACGACCGTACCCGCTTCAAGATATTGTCTGGCATACCGGTTTGCTCCAGCGACAACAATCCCGCGGACTGATCCAACAAACGCATGACGCATGACTCACCATATTGAGTCGGCATGGTCGACACACGCACATCAATATTGTGCTTGCGAATTTTCATGTTGAAGCGACCGTCCTGAGGCAAACGACGTTCGGAAATATCCAGCCCCGCCATCAGTTTTAACCGCAGCACCAGCGCATTGGCTATATTCGTTTCATCAAGTACGTTTTCCTGCAGCACACCGTCGATGCGCTGACGAATACGCAGTTTGTTTTCATCGGGTTCTATATGAATATCCGATGCCCGAACCTGAACTGCATCTTCAAAAACAGACTGCAATAGCTTGGCTACGGTTGCTTCTTCACCCTCCTCGTCCAGACTCAGTTGGCCCAGTTCAAACTCTGAGGTTTCTTCGTACTCATCCTGCAGCTGGCTGGCAAAGGTTTCTATTTCTTTCGTGCGGCGGTAGAGGTTATCGAAAGCGGTTAACAGTTCGCCTTCAGGCACAACAGCCAACTCAACCTGCCGCGGTGCCAACAATTGGTTTATAGCATCAATAGACGATAAGTCCGCCGGATCACTCATTCCGACTAGGGCTTCACTGTCGTCTGCTTCAATAACTAACGCACGGTGGCGACGAGCCTGCACTTCCGGTAAAAGCTTAAAAGCCTCTGGGGGAATACGTCGCTCGGTAATACTCAACAACGGCAGTTTTAACTGTTGCGCCAGAAACTCCAACAGTTGCTGCTCGGTAATATAGCCAAGGTCGATTAGCGTCGCACCGAGCTTACGCCCGGTTTCGCGTTGCTTCTCCAGTGCTGTCTCCAGCTCTTTCTCGCTGATGATTTGCTCATGAACGAGTAAATCACCCAACCGCATTTTGAGGCGAGGACGTTTCATGGCTTACCTGCTGAATTTGCTTGTGCTGACAACGCAGCTATTTTTTGTTCGATAAATTGCCGGGTCGGCTCATGAGTCACGCGTTGAAGCGCCTGCTGGTAAGTACTTAAAGCGGCGTTACTCCCCTGTTGCTCTTGTGCGAGCGCCTTACCAACATACCAACGGCCTTCAGTGGGCTGCGCTTCTATCAGCCGTGTATAGGCTGTTTCTGCCACTTCATAATTACCTGTGTCTTGCGCCAACAAAGCAATTTTTTGCGAGTAGCCTGGCTTTTTATCCGCGCTAGGCCAGCTCTTTAACAAGACGTTTAGCGCCGCACCAGGTCTTGCTTCACGCTCCAAAATACGCGCACTCAGCATCCTAAAATCGGTATCTGTTCTGTCGCGCTGAAAACCGACTTCCAACGTTGCCAACGCATCAGTCACCTTATTACGACCGTATTGTAAAGCCGCCAATTGCTTACGCACTCGCTTATTGTCCGGTGTTACCGCTAGCGCTTGACGCCAGTATTCTTCCGCTTGGGTCAAACGCCCCTGCTGCTGTGCTTTTTCCGCTTTTTCAATGTTTTGTTGTGCGATCTCTTCAGGCGCTAATTCAACGGACTTCTTCACAAAGACGCCGTCATTGTCCGTATTACTTTTCTCTGCCTGCGCCGGCTCTTTTTCTATTGGTGCTTCTGCTAATTGTTTGGTTTGCTTAGGCGCAGGTTCTTTAACCTCATTCGCTTTATCCACTGAACTTGTTTCATCTGGGGTGACTGTTCGGCTCGCTAAAGCCCGACTCTCACCGCTAACCCTTTCAGGCTCACCGAGATTAGGGTTAACCTTGTCCTCACGTGGGCTGGTTTCAGCTAGCTGGCTTTGCGACTGCGTCGACTTCTGTTGAGCCGCTTCAGGCTGAGGCGATTGCACCCCTTCATAAACCGTCATTGTCTGGTTATCGTTCGCTGGCCAAAATGCAGCCCCGAGCGATATCCCCCCAATAGCAAGTGCAAGTATGACCCAAGGCAACTTCGATTTCGGCTCCGAGCGTTCAACAGCAGTACCGCCTGCGTCACGGTCGAATGGTTCCTGCCCGCGCTTATCGAGGTCTTTCAGGACTTTATTAATTAAACTCATAGCCCACCCTCAGTAATTTGCCAGTAGCCCATGACCGCGATTAACAGGCAAATTGCCGCAATACCAATACTTAAAGGCAGCCAACGCCCGGACTCTAGACGAGTGTCTTCCGTGTCTTTCACAGCGAACCTAAGGTCACGACTTGTCAATTTATGACGCCCCTCGCCGTAGGCCAGTAGCATCATTTTATGGCACAACATATTCACTAACCGTGGCACTCCGCGGCTACACCGATGAATGTGTTTAATTAAGTTCCAGTTAAAAATTGGCGTACCTTTGTAGCCCGCAACCTGCATGCGGTGCGCAATATAGTCCGCTGTTTCATCCGCGTTCATCGCCGTTAGCTTATGGGAAAAGCTGATACGTTGACGCAGTTGCCGAAAAGCTTTTTGAGATAAGCGTTCGTCGAGTTCCGGCTGACCTAATAAAACAATATGTACCAGCTTCCGGCGCTCTGTTTCTAGGTTCGATAACAGCCGCAATGCTTCGAGGCTTTCTTCCGGCAGTGCCTGCGCTTCGTCGATAATGATAACCACTGACTGGTCACTTTTGCTGATATCCAATAACCGCTGCTGTAATGCTCTGGCTAACTGCTGCTGATTACCGAGCTTGTCGGTCTCTACATCGAGCTCTTGTGCAATTGCCAGCCTAAGCTCGGCAGGGTCCAGGTATGAGTCCGGGACATAAGCGGCTTTGAAAAAGTCGGGCATTTCATTAAGCAAGCGCCGACATAATAAGGTTTTTCCGGTGCCTACTTCGCCGGTGATTTTTATAAATCCCTCACCGGTTTTGAGCGCAGTCAGAACCACCTCAAAAGCCTCATGGTGACTTTTGAGATCGTAATAGAACTGTGTGTTCGGCGTTATAGTAAAAGGCAGTTCACGTAAGCCGTAGTGGTAAAGGTACATACTCGCTATTGCTCAATATCCGGGAACCATTCATTCAACAGTTCTCGGGAACGTTTTAGCTCATCACGCCAAGTGTCCACACCAACAACAGTTGGCTTCAACAGAATAACCAACTCTTTTTTCTCCTGACGATTACGACGATTCGTGAAAAGCTCACCCAACAGCGGGATATCGCCCAGAAGTGGCACTTTTCCGACTTCTTCCGAGTTCACGGTTTGCATTAATCCACCCAGTACAACAATTTCGCCATTACGCGCCTTAACGATAGTATCCGACTCGCGAATATTACTACGCGCCAGCGGCAATACGAGTTCTCCGTCTGTTAAAGTAATGACCTTTTGCTGCTCTTCTGTTTCAACAACCGATGGATGCACATGAAGAATGACTTCGCCGTCATCACTAATTTGCGGGGTGACATCTAACGAGATCCCTGAAAAGAACGGTGTTAAGTCGACATTGGAGTTGGACACAGCTGCACCGGTTCCGCCAGCAAGATTCGTCGTGGAATCTACGTTGGTTACGTAATACTCATCTTCACCAATTTTAATAACCGCTTTTTGGTTGTTCGATGCACTTACACGGGGATTAGACAGTACTTGTACAGTTCCCTGAGTTTGCAGCATTTCTATCATGCCGTTAAAGCCGTTCGCTTCGTCACTGTAGCTAAGACCAAACAAACCACCGATAGCTGCCGACGTTGCATTACTTGGAGTAACACCATTAAATTCAACGTCAAAACCTGCATTCCCTGAAGCCAAATCACTCCAATTAATGCCCTGCTGATAACCGTCATTAAGGGTCACTTCAATAATGCGAGCTTCCAATATCACCTGACGTTGTAAGCGGCTTTCAAGGGTTTCAATAAAGTCACCCACCGCTCGTAATTTATCCGGCGACGCCGTAACACTGACGATGCCCGCCTGCGGTGATAAAACAACATTGCCACCACCAATAATACCCTCTATCACTTCTTTCAAGTCACCCCATAAGTCTGTTTCAGACTGGGTATTAATACTGGAGCCGTTGCCCTGCAACTGTTGGTTCGTTCTGTTGTACTGGCCACTGTCATTGCCAGTAAAGGGTGTTCCTGTTGAGTTGTACGCACTGGAGTTATTATTACTGCCACCCAGACGATTATTGTCACGCTCTTCGCTCACGCCGCCGCCTGAAATTTCGGTCTGCGACATACCAAAGCGTTTTAGCGATAAATAATCAAGAGAGAATGTTTTGGTTCGCACACCCGCCGGGTACACCTGAATAGTTCGTCCCTGACGGCGAATTTCAAAGCCGTAAATATCCTGAACGGCGCTCAGCGTTTCATTCAGTGTTACGTCTTTTAAGCTCAAAGAAATGCTGCCGGAAACGTCGGGGTGCACCAGCATGTTATAAGGCGTGTCAGCCGCTAGCCCATAAAAGAACTGTTTTGCGTCAATGCCTTCCGCCTGCAGTACAAAGCGGTCTTCTTCTAAAAGCTCAATACCCTGCTGCTCTTGTGCGCTAACGTCCTGACGCAAGTAATCACTGACAGCTGTGGGCATACCTCCGGATTGTTCAGGCGCAGCTTCATTCGTTGCATTGTCGGGAGTCATTGCTTCTTTTTCTTTATTCGGAGTATAACCTGGTTGATACGCACACCCCGTTAAGGCGACACTCATCACCAGTAATAGTATTCTCATTGTTCAGCTCCCGACTTCAATTCCGTTAGCGGCTGAAAAACACTTAAAGTAATACGCTCACCACTTCGGTTTAAATACACTTTATTCGGTAAAATTTCTGACACCGTAAAACCACCCACTCTATCGCCTTCTTTTACGCGTTTATCATTTATCAACGCCAGCTTCTTCAAGTCCGAGTAAATTATCTGCGACAGCTGAATATCAGCAGCTTCAGCCGATGACACAGGCGTTACCGCATCCACAGGCGGTCGTGTTGGATCGTTTTCCTGAGCAAACGCACTAGCAGTTGCGCCCACGGTCAAGGTCAAAATAACGCATAACCATCTAACCACTGATAAACTCCTTATCAGTACTGAGCAAATGCCATTCCAGAGTCACTTGTCCCTGCGGATAGCTTTGCACCTGATAATCAAAATGTGCCCAAATGACATTGGGATGCTTGTTCTGCAGTTCTCTGACAAACGCCAGGGTTTCAAAGTAAGTACCTGCGAACGTCGCTTCAACGGCGTGCTCATATAAAGCAATGCTGCCCGTTTCAAAGACTTTACGCGGCTCTTTGGCTGTTAAAGTCTGCATTTTTAAAGACTTTGACGTATTTAAAACCGTATTTAAAAACGCCTTTCTCTGTGCAACTTCTTGCAGTGCTTCGCTACGCTCAATGGACTGTTGTGCGTCATTAGCAGACACACGAAGCTGCTTTATTTCCTGGCGCAAAGGTTCGTTAATATCTTTATCGAACTCCGCTTTCAGCTCTTCTACAGCGGCATTGACCTGCTCAATTTGTTGAGTTAAACGCTGGTTTTCAGTGTTCAGTGCCGATGCATTCTCTAAGTCAGGCATAATCACATAACTGAACATTGGCAGCACAATAATCAGAACCGCCGCAACAGCTATCATCACCCGTTGCCGCGCCGGAAGCGCTCCAAAATTATCTTCAAACTGCTGCCAACGACTCATTCTTCTGAAGTTTCCTCAAGTCTTTCTGTGCGTAACTGAAAAGACTGATAGCCTTCTTCACTACGTGACAGTTCAACGACCGCAAAACGTTTACTGGCCAATAGCTCAGACTGTTCAAATTTATCCATCCACAACACTAACTTTTCTGTGTCGGTTGCGTAACCTTGCAAGTAAATCTTTTCGCCATTAAGTCCAAAGTTTTCCAGCCAAATACCCTGCGGAGTGATTTCTGACAACTCTCTCAATAAAGAAGCCACCGCAGACGAAGCCGACGTTTCAAAGTCACTAATACTTTGTCGAAACGTTCTTGCGTCTTGAATATAGGTTTGTAATTCCGTTTTCTTAGCAACCAAATCGGGGCTTTGTTTACGGTTACTTAAACGGTCTCGCAACGACGTTAATTGGTTATTGGCGGTGTTTAACTGCTCGGTCAGCCTTTCATTCTTAGCCTGAGCCTGGCTTTGTTGCCACCCCGCAATAGTCGCTAAAGCAAGAATCACTGCCGCAATAACCACTAAACCCACGGTTAACTTACCCAGGGTTAGTCGCTGATTAACAGGGACTAAGTCGCCACGATATAAGTTAACGCTTTGCTTCATTGCGGTAACTCCTCGAATACAGCTAAACCTGGCAAGTCAGTAAAGTCACCCTCTATTAATTCTTGTGACCACTGTGGATAATGATAAACACTGCACTCTACGGCCAGCATTTGCGCCAAACTCATTGCTACGACATCTTGTTTCACGTGCTCAATAGCAATATGGATATGTTTTATTGGCGCTTGTCGTAAATGACTTTCAAAGTAGTCGACTGACCGCTGTAACTCCGTCGCTAATGGCTCCAGCGCGCCTGCTTCTATTTCTTCTTCGGTGTACCTATCTATTGCGGCAACGCCGCGCAAAATACGGGTAAACAGCAGTCCTTTCGAGGTGTAAATTTGAGCCAAATACTGCTTTTCCTGAGTTTGGTAAATAACCATTTCAGGATAAGAGGCCGGCTTAATCAGGCTCGGTAATGTCAGCTCAGATACAGTAATAGCCGCCAATGACAAGTCATTGTCTTCCAAAAAGTCGACCCATGGTTTGAGCAACTGCTTACTCGCCGCCACCGCCACGACTTTATCCTGTCCCGTTGGTTGTTCCGGAAACTCGTAGTAGTCCGCGATAATATCGTCTGCTGATAAAGACACGAGATCATCTAAACTATATTTCAGGCTCTCTGCAATTTCTTCCTGGTCGACCATGGGGCGGTCAACTAGCACAGATTCATAACAGTCAGTTCCCAATACCAGTGTCACGGAGGCATCTTTCAATGACAGCCGTTTGTATTTTTTTAGAATATGAGCCGCTTTTTCAATGAGGTTGCCGGGCTGCGCGTCTTCTTGATCGTTCACAATGAGCTCACACTTTCCAGCGTAACTCTTTGCGACTAATAAACGCACACTTTTTTGCGTAATTTGGAAGCAAACGTGATGAGCATTTTTTTTCTGTTGCTTAAATCCAAACACCCGGCAACACCTTTTTATTATTTTTAAAGCATCTTATCAGAATCTTTGCAAAGCACATTATAAAATGCACTTTAAACACTCAAATATAACTAATATCATAACCCATATTTCTATGGGCTCTTTCACTCTTAGCTCTGAACCTTCCAGTTAAGTGATTCACCCGACCAATACGGCACCATAGGTCCGTTTGCGGTATCCACCGTTGCAGGTACCTGCCAAGTCTCTTTCACAAGAGTCAATTCGTTGGTATTTCTTGGCATACGGTAAAAGTCTGCACCAAAGCCACTGGCGAAATCGGCCAGTTTATCCAGCGCACCATGTGCATCGAAAAACTCAGCGTAGAGCTCAATAGCCGCAGGTGCGGAATAACAGCCCGCACAACCACATGCTGTTTCTTTTTTGTCTTGTGTATGTGGCGCAGAGTCGGTTCCTAAAAAAAACTTCGGATTACCCGACAGGGCGGCTCTTTGCAGCTCCATTTGATGAGAGCGACGTTTTAAAATGGGCAGGCAATAATTGTGAGGGCGCACGCCTCCAACCAATAAGTCGTTGCGGTTCATCAGCAAGTGCTGTGGTGTCATTGTCGCAGCCACATACTCAGACGACTCTTCAACAAAGGCAACAGCGTCTGCCGTTGTTATATGCTCGAGTACCAAACGCAAAGTCGGGAATTTTTCCGTAATAGGACGTAAGTGGCGGTCAATAAAGACTTTCTCACGGTCGAAAATGTCCACGTCAGCGTCTGTTACCTCTCCGTGCACCAGCAGCGGCACCTCGTGTTGCTGCATGGCTTCTAGCACTGGCGCCAGCGCATCAACCGACTTAACTCCGGCTGCGGAGTTTGTTGTTGCCCCGGACGGATACAGTTTAAAGCCAATGATATGCTCGTTGGCAGCTGCTTCGGCAACCAGTTCGGGGGTAGTTTCAGCGGTCAGGTAAAGCGCCATCATTGGCTGAAAGCGGTAGGTTTCAGGTAGCTGCTGTAAAATGCGCTGGCGGTACGCCATAGCTGCTTCGACAGTGGTTACCGGCGGAACCAAGTTCGGCATAATAACCGCGCGGTTAAATACCGCCGCAGAAGCCGGTACCGTTGTTGCTAACATCGCCTCGTCACGTAGGTGCAAGTGCCAGTCATCGGGGGTTGGAATTGTGAAAGTTTGCATAGTCATACGCCACTGAAAAATGATGCCCTATTGTAGCGTATTATTCAGTCGCTTGTTAGCGCAGCTGCATAGCCTCTTTCCAATGTTTTCGGCAACAAGACACATAGCGGTCGTTACCGCCTATGGCTATTTGCTGTCCCATGCGCACCGCATTCCCTTTTTCGTCGACGCGCAACGACATCGTGGCTTTACGCCCACAATGGCAAATGGTTTTCATCTCCACCAGCTTGTCGGCAACGGCTAACAACACAGCACTGCCCGGAAATGCGCTGCCAAAGGCATCGGTGCGGATGCCGTAACACATAACTGGAATGTCGTCGGTATCAGTCAGAGTTGTCAATTGCCAAACTTGTTGCTCGGTTAAAAACTGGGCTTCGTCAATCAAGACGCAATCAATAGCTTTACGCTTATGCTCCTGACGAACAAGTTCGGTTAAATCACACTTGTGGGTAAAAGACAGTGCTTTGCGATCGATGCCTAAGCGCGATGCAATTTTGCCATGCCCCGCGCGATCATCGACTGCCGGCGTCATTAGCAAGACATGCTGCTCACGCTCTTCGTAATTATGCGCGACTTGCAGTAAGGACGTGCTTTTGCCCGCATTCATGGCGGAGTAGGTGAAATAAAGTGAAGCCATTTCTGTTCTTGTTATTTTTAATAAGCTGTCGGAATTGATGCAGAGATTAGCACGATTTTATGCCAAAATGTGACAAAGCAACGTAATTCAGGAGCTCTTCCCATGCACTACTCCCCCGAATTTATCAAAGCCATTCCCAAGGCCGACTTGCACCTGCACTTAGACGGTAGCTTACGTGCCAGTAGCCTTGTCGATATGGCAAAGCGCTCGGGTATTGAACTTCCCAGCTATACTGAAGAAGGCTTGTTCGAAAAGGTATTTAAGTCGCACTACAACAATTTGGGTGAATATCTCAACGGCTTTCAGTATACCTGCGCGGTGCTGCGTGACCTTGAAAACTTAGAGCAAGCCTCTTATGAATTGGCGATTGATAATCAGGAAGAAGGCGTTAATTACATAGAGGTTCGGTTTGCGCCACAGCTACTGATGGATCCGAGTAAGGGCGTTACCTTCGATACCATTATGCACGTGGTTAATGACGGCTTATCGCGGGCGAAGAAAGAGTACAACAATCGTTCGGACGTTAAAAGCGGCGATAAGCCTCCGTTTGACTACGGCATTATTAACTGCGCCATGCGCATGTTCGGCAAAAAAGGATTTTCGCCCTATTACACACAAATATTTCAGTTGATGCGCGACTTTGAACCGATGCAAGTGATTAAAACGGCAGCAATGGATTTAGTGCGCGCCAGCGTTCGCATGCGCGACGAAGAAGGT
>Ga0114908_1000596_pt1 | contig 19786 bp, 17 predicted proteins | sample MalvireepMed_s17_FD_87292 | JGI IMG/M metagenome (GOLD analysis project Ga0114908, IMG submission 87292) | Marine viral communities from the Global Malaspina Expedition - Malaspina viral metaG DeepMed_s17 | ecosystem: Environmental > Aquatic > Marine > Oceanic | place: Mediterranean Sea... | reverse complement strand
CTGTTCTGACTTGTCTCCGTGCTGGGCCGCGAACTCTTCATCACTCATATCGGCCAACTTTTGTTTATGTTTGGCAACTGAGCTTGGCATACCACCTTCTTCTAAAATATGCTGCAACTCTTCTTTGATAATCTGTTTAAGTTTAGATTTTGTTAATTTCATGATTTTAATCCTTATTGTTTAATCGCGTTCAGCGCATCTAATAGATTTCTCCACTCCGGAGTTAAACCGCCAAGATCGCTCTCGCCTCGTGGTCCAACATTTTGGAATTCTTCAACATATTGATTCATTTTTTCTCGCAGAGCACGCGCATCTGCCATATAATCTTCAATTCGCCCTCTTTGAGTATCAAATTGAGCATGCATTTCAGGCGTTGTAGAGCCAAAATCTCGTGCGCGTGGGAGCCTTGATTCAACTTCTGTTAACTCTTCTCTAATAAGTTGTTTAAGTTGTGATTTGGTAATATTCATTATTATTTTTTCCTTTTGGCTTTCTTCTTTTTCTTCTTTTCTGGCAGACCTTTATGCTTTGTGCTGGCAAAGTCTTCGGCATCTTTCTTTTTCATGGATTTGGCTGCTTTTGTTACTTCCGGGCTAGCACAATCTCCAGTTTCTTGGCACTTATAAACCATTCCCATAAATCTTTGTTGCTTTTTGGAAACAGATTTTTCGTTAATCATAGTTTCTAACTCTTGTTCAATCAAGTGTTTAAGGGATTCTGTCATATTTTGTTCCTCGGTTTCCCATCTCCACACTAAATTATTATGATTTCCAGAAGAGCCGGGACCTAAATCACCCCATGGAAGCTGCGAGTCAACTTGATTAAATGTTTCTTCTACTTCAGGATAAATCATGTTAACAATATGTTGAGGCACATGCCAACTAGTATCTGTTGTACGCACTAAAAAAGGCCGATCTGGACCATCAGTTCGCACAATAGGAGCACGTGCAATTAAATGTTCCTGTTTGTCATCATAAATTGTTATATGTCCTGCTGATTCATCTTGTGCACTGTCAACAAATTCTGGTTCGGTTGGGCCTTCGTCTTCCAATGCTTCTTCAATCAGCTGTCTAAGTTGTGATTTTGTTATATTCATGGTTTATAATCTTTCACCCCTTTGCCTTTCCAACGAGCATTAAAACCTCTAACATCATAATGCACAAAATATTTATAAAGGCCTACACCACCTTTTTTTATTTTCTCTTCTTTAATTAGTTGCAACACGACCTTATGTACCTCAACAGGCTTCATTCCGCGAATAACAATATCAGCAGCTTTCGCTTTCATATGTTGAGATCTTCTAGCACCTCCTATTCTTCTATTGTATTTAGGTGTTCTATAGCCAGATATAACATGAACTGGTTTGTCGATAGTGTCTCTTACAACTTGTAAATTCTCGACCAATTCTTTCAGATTGTCCATTAGTTCATCTGGTACGATTGCACCATCGCGACATTTAAACTCAGACTTTTTGAAATTTTTGGAAAGCTGTTCGCTCATTATTTACCGTGTCTCCATCTGGTTGCAATATCGGCTAAACCTTCCAATCCAATATAAGCTAATGAAATTGCTACCCAATCTGATGATGTTAAAGGAACAACATCCATTAACATAAAACTAGTTGCGGTAAGCCAAACCATTAATTTTCTTGACATTAATTTGTTTAGCGCTTTATCTAAAGTTTGTCTCATGTTTATAATATCTCCTATTCAATATATCCTTTGGGATTTGACATGGTTGTAAAATATGGTGTACTTCTGTTTCGAAAAAGAATACCTCTAGCGCCCAAAACAAAAGGTACCTGTTCTGGTTGTCTAGCAGGATCACATATTGCCTTGGTTAAATCCGGGTCAACATAAAGATATTCATACCAAAAAGCATTAACATCCCTGAAGAGGGGATCAGCAGTGGTAAAAGGCGTGCCGTCGTCCCCGTCATTAGGTTGTATTGTGATATACTCATAGTCTGAATTGGGCTTTATAATCAACTCGCTATAACAATTACTTGTTTTTAACCTATAGTTTTTAGCTACATTTTTTGCTGTGTTAATTACAAAATCAGTTTCTACTCTAGTTGACTCTTCTTGATAATTATCATAAGCGTCTTGACGCTTAAGTATCATAGTTTTTTGAAAAATAGCCAAATTACAAATCCTTCAAATTTACTATAATTAGTTGTTACTTCTCAAATACATGCGCATAATCTCCACTTTTATCGATGGTTATCTGCATGTCAACACAATCTTTTAAAGAATCTAAATGAGAAACAAGCAATACAACTTTAAAATAAGATTTTATTATTTCTAATATGGAAACAAACCCATCCATGTTTTCGGCATCTAAAGCGGCGCCGGGTTCATCTAAAATAAATATATTAGATTTTGGCAAATTTGAGACAGAAAGCAAAGCTAATCGAATGGCCATAGCGGCAATTGTTTTTTCGGCGCCCGAACCCATTTCTATTGGTCTTGGTTCGTGTTTTGAGTGCTTAATAAAGATTTTTAAACGCTTTCCATCATCTTCAAAGAAAATCTCAAAATTAACAACATTTGCTAATACTTTTGCAATTTCATTATTAATGACCGGAAGTTTTTTCTTAATAATATCATAAGATATTCCGCTTGAATGCATACAGTGCATAAATAAATCATAAGCCGAATATTCTTCTCTTAAATCCTCCAGTTCTTTTTTTTGTTCTTTTAGGGAAATGAGCTTTTGGTCTAAAGATCCGTGTTCTTTATAACAACTATTAAGTTCATCCTGACAACTACTTAAATTTTCTTCTTTGCTTTCAATATCTTTTTTTATCTCTTTAGAATCTCGGATTAAATTTCCTTTACTTTCAATAAGTTGCTGATTTGTATAATATTCAGTCCGTTTTTTGTTTAATTCTTCAATTTCTTTTTCTATAGTATGAAGTTGAATCTCGCTTTTATCAAGCATTAAATCATTATTAGTAATTTTATTTTCTATTTCATTTCTTTTTGATAATACTTTTTGATATTTTTCTAGATGCTCGTTGACTTTTTCTGTGTCTAGTTCTACAATTTTATTCTTAATATTCTTTTTTTCATCTTGTAATGTAGCATAGTGCTTCTTGGTGATAGACAAATTATCTATTGCCGCATATGCATCTTTAATGAATTTGCAGTGTGAGTACTCGGAACCACACGGCACTTCTTTTAGAAGTTGGCTTTTCTTCTCTTGCCCTTTTGCCTTTAATTCATTTTTTTCAATTTCATTGGCAATACTTTCAAGTTGATTTTGGCTCTCTAATATAATTTCTTTCTTTTGTTCCAAGGTTTCAATATCAAATGTTTCCAAAAAATCATTGGCCTTAACTAAAAAAAATGTATTATCACTATTGTCTTCTGCTAGTTGTATCTGTTCGACAGTTAAGTCAGCACACACAGTCTCCTTCTCGGAAAGTGAGACTATAATATCATCAATATCAATAAATTGTGTGGACGCTTCAGAAATACTTTTTTGAACCTTTTCTAATTTTAAATTTAATGCACTAATATCTTTCTTTATTTCTTTACACTTTTCTAATTGTATTGTAGTTTCCTTTTCATTAAGTAAAAGTTCTTTTTGGGCAGCGAGGATATCGTCATTAAACTCTTTTCCTTCTAGTCTTTTTAGTGCTCCTTTTAAATCAGTGACATCTTCTTTGGCCATTTTAAATTTTTGTTCAAACATTTCAAGGTCTAAAAACTTGGCCAATATTTCTTTTCGTCTCGTCGACCCTTCGCCAATAAATTGGAGCGAGCCCAATTGAGAGGACATCGAAGTTAAAAGAAAATCATCCAGTGTTCCAAAATGCTTTCTTACAAATTTATCAGTTTCAGCCCTGGTTAGGCCATTAAGACTTTGTACTTCCTCGGTAGTTTCATCATAACACTCAAAATTTAAATCAGTTTTCGCCTCCAACGTTTCTTCGCCTTTTATCTTTTTGACATATTTTTCAGAATTTCTTTGAATTGTATATTTTTTATTGCCTATGGAGATCGTAACTTTTCCCACACCGCTATTTTTATTTTGGTTAATAATGTTAAGATTTTTCCTCTCATTTTTACTAGTAGAATTAAAAAGAGTGTAGAGGAAGCTGTCAATAATGCTAGACTTTCCACTGAAATTTTTTCCAAAGATCCCCACGATTCCATTAAGCTTGCTAAAGCTGATCCTATTCCCGGTTCCATAATTAAACAAATTCTCCCATTCTAATGTGTCTAGCTTCCAGTTAACATTCCTTCCTACTTCTTCTTGGCCCTCGGCTGCTGTATTATATCTAGAATTAAGCTTTAAAACACGCTTCAATAAATCATTTTCTGGTTGGAAATCTTTCAAATATTCTTCTATTAATTCTTCTTGAACTGCTATGTCTCTAAGATTATCATTCACCAGCCCATCAGCAAATTCTTCAATATTTCCCCTTTCGCCTGCAGCCCTATTTAAAAATGTGATACTTTCAGGCTTGAATCGGTGTTTTGCCACCTCAACCGCTTTTTTCATTACACTTAAAGGTAAGTTATTGTTTGAAACTAATCTTAGGCGGGCGCCATGGGCTATATTAAATTTATTAGGCAAACGTCCTTTTGGAGTCAACTCAATCGTAATAAAAGGTTTTGGATTTTTAACTTCAATGTGCTTGCATGTATGTGTATCTTTATCCTTGATGTCCCATATCAAAAATCCCTTATCGTTAGTTTCGCCATGGTTTTGTTGCACAGTCGAACCAGCGTACCTAATCCGCCCTTTTTTATCTAAAATCTGGTTCGTTTTATGAATATCTCCAAGAAAAGCGAAATCATACCCTTTAAAAATCGACATATCGTCTTCGCCATATTCCATAACCCAACCAAGATCTGTTTCACAATTTGAAATAGACCCATGATAAAGTGCAATATTAATCCGATTGGGATCGCTAGGATCAATCCAATTATCACGATCAAACACAGAAAGGACGTTAAGAGAAAACCCATTGTCTAATTGTATCTCCCCTGACTCCTTCAACAAAAAAAGCGACGGATGACCCAATGCATCAACAATGGGAGTTAAGGCATCTTGCCTGCTAGAATTCTTTAGATTTCCGTCATGGTTCCCTAAAATAATATATGTAGGTGCAATGTTGGCTAAACTCCTAAAGAAGTTTGTGCACATTTCTACAAACTCCGGAGAGATTTGGGTTTTGGTGTGTGCTATGTCTCCGCAATGAATAATATAATCTACTTTTTCACGACGAAGTTTTTCATACAACTGCTTAAAGATTTCTTTATACTCAAAATGATATTTTAAATTTTTAATATGTGTGTCTGCTAAATGCGCAAATTTCATCTATTTTCCTTAGTTTGTAAAATGATATCTCCAAAGTCCCACCTTAATAAGTCGTAACGTCTCAACATGACTGGCTTTTTGCATAGCGACAAAAGGATCATTCCAGCGTATATATACATCGTAATCATTTAATTTTTTATTTTTAGTTACACGAAGGATGTAGCCGGTGATACTTCTTCCAAGTTCGTCATCCCAACAGGATAAAATATCACCGACTTTAAGGGAGGGCTTTTTCTCTTGTATATAAAACATACGTTATATGCTAACAGCTATTATAGCATGTGTCAATAAAAAATTAACTAATTTTAATTTTTAATGGCTCTATCTCAGGCCTGACAGGAACTGTAATATAGAGAAGGCCATTTTCAAAATTAGCCGTGACTGACGAAAGATCAAGATTGTTATCGAAATTTACATAAGTTTTCTCGAAGCTTCGGCGCGCGATTCGTCGGCTTGAAACTTCTTCTTCGTTAACGTTAGATTCGGCTCGTACTGTAATGCTACGTTTTTCTGGCTTTATTTCAATTGAAAGATCTTTTTTTGAAAACCCGGCCAAAGCAAATTCCATTACAGTGTCTCCAGTTTCATTTTGATAAATATCTGAAACAGGATATCCTTGTGTGGTTTGTCGTAGCAAGCTTGGGAAATCATTAAAGAAATTGTCGAACACGTCATCGAAAACGCGGCGGCCCAAAAGGCTTGGACGGTGTAGTGTAATTGCTGTATTTGTCATAATATTTTCTCCTTTTATAAGCAAGTTTGGTAGTTAAATGTCCAAAAAGCAACATTTAACCTATAACAAGTATAATACAAATAAAGTTCTTGTCAAGTAAATTTTTTATATAATATCAAATTTTTGTTTTCCGCGATATTTTAAAAACCAACCTGGAATTTTATCTTTTGGGTATCGTATGCGAAGCTTGGAAGCATAAAACCTACGATATGACTCAACGATATCATCAGAATGAAATTCATAAGGCATCGCTAGTGGCAATCGTGTTTGTTTTTGTGAAGGAAATAAAGACGGATCATAAAGATCGAGACATTTTTCTAACACAGAAGAGCATTTGTGTATTTTACCGAAACGTTCTGTATATTCTTCTAACATCGCCATTGTATGTTCGACAAGTGCCTCAAAATTTGCTGACGATGCTCGAACCCACTTTGTTGATGGGTGGCTTTTGTGGGTAGATCGATAAGGTGTAACTTGTTTCCCTGCCAGCTCATTAATCGCAGTGCAAAGCATCTGACACGACTCTAGTATCATTTTAACTGTACGATAGTTATCCTGTGATTTTGCAGACTTAACCCAATCAATACTATTATTCTCACCCTCAATCGCAAAAATATTCATAATTAGATATTACCTTATTTAGGCTTGAATGTCAACCTTTTTATCTATTAAAACTCATTTATGCTGCGAAGGACGAGCCGCAACCGCAGGTTCGGGTGGCGTTTGGGTTTTCGAAATGAAACCCCGAGAACTTGAACGACTCGATGTAGTCGACTTTGGTACCGTCCAGATACTGAAAGCTCATGGGATCGACGAAGATCTTGAGGCCGTCTTCTTCGAGGACAAAGTCGCCGGGCTGTTCGCCTTCGTCAAAGTCCATGTCGTAGCTGAACCCCGAACAACCGCCACCAACCACCATAATCCGCAAACCATGCTCCAGCAGGTTTTGCTTTTCGGCCATGTCTTGCACTTTTGCAATTGCTTTTGTTGTAATAATCATCTTATTATATAATTAGCGTTTTTCATCTAAATTTGTAATATCTTTTGCATCAAAAGCGTATTCGAATCAAAAAGCGTTGCTGATTCTTTTCTCTCCTTAAATTCTTCTTTTGTCATTTCTCCAACATCTTCATAATCAAATGTGTTAATTTTACAAACTTCAATACTGTGTAAAATAAGCGTATTAATGATGTTTAAAGCCTTCTTTTCTGCGTCACGATCAAGAGCTACGTATATTCGTTTAGAATGCGTCAGAATGGCTCTAAACAGCTTAGAGTGGGTACTTAAAGTTGAGCCCAGCAAAGGTATGGAATTTTCAGCATTAATAGCATCAAAAACACCTTCAACTAAAGTAATTGGCTCGTTCCAATTAACCATCAATTCATTAAATATAATATTTTTAGATGCTGGTGGGTTCTTATATTTTAACCAATCTTTCGAATATGATCTCGCAATGTAATAATCGCAATTTCCACTCATATTAAAAGAAGGAATAATGATACGATATTTATATTCTCCTTCATCACAATATCCTATCTTCCATTTTAAAATATCAGCAGAATCAATTCCTCTTTTTTTCAAATAATTCAAAGGAGCTTTTGCAGTTAAAGGTAAGTTTTTATTTGCTAAACTTATAAACTCTTTTGGTAAAAAAATTCTCTGTATTGTTTCTTCTTTCTTTTCTTCAAAAATATTATCAAATTTTGATATGTCGACGACCTCTTCAAAACTGAGCCACTCTTGGCGTTGTTTGTACTCACCAAATCTTTTTATAAGGTAAAATATGTTTCTTCCTCTACTATCGCATATCCAACACTTATAAGTATTTTTTGATATGTTCACGGATAACTTTCGTTTATGGTGTTTACAAAACGGGCAAAAGAATAAATGTTCATCATTCGATCTGTAATAATTTCCTAGTACATCTTCTAGGATTTGAAGCTTTTTAAAATGCATGTGTAAATATTATCAAATATATATTAAGAAGTCAAGGATTGTTTTAGTGTTAGTCTTCATCATAAAGAGACATATATTATTTATATTTTTCCGGCAAAGTACTGTGCCAGTCTATCTCTGTTTCCGGTAAATCTGTCTGTTCTTCTTCGCCATATAAAGACATATATTCTTCGTGTTCTTCGGGAGTCATTGGAGTCGATGGGCCTTCTCGACGAGCGGCGGATTCTTCTTTATCATAAGCTTGTCTGAGAGATGCTTCATATTCATCTTCAGGTTCTAGTGGTACCAATTCTTTAAGTGTTTCAAGCATGGGATGCGCAAATATGTTTTTTATCTTTTCTAGGGTCTCCGGCTGTTCCGAAAATTGTTCTAATCTTACATGACCTCCCCTATAAAGTTCTTGCATTCTTCTTAAACTGGTGTTAATATCGCTAATTCTGCGGCGAAATTCCGTGTGGTCTCTAACTTCCCAGCCGGGCTTTTCAAGAAAGGGAGAGAGAGATTCGGCAGCTTCATTTAATTGTTCACTTACCAATTCTTCAACTAGATTTCTTAACTGTGATTTTGTAAACTTTGTCATCTTCTTCCTCTTCCTTTTCTTCGTGGGCCCCACGAACTAAATCTGGTCACCCTTCTTCCATTGCTTGAAGCATTTCATCAAGAGCCTCTGTAATCAATTGTCTTAATTGACTTTTAGTCATGTTCATAAGAGTTTTCCTTCTTCTTACTTAAATAGTATCCAGCTTTAGCAATTACCAAAGAATCAGTTTTATCGTATGTACCTTTTACAGGATTGCCTTTCTTGGTATACTCTGCTTTAAAAGTTTTTTCATTTTCAAGTACATGTTTCAATACAATTTCTTTTGCCTTCTGCCCTCTTCTGATTTTTATACCGCATATTTTTCTTGCTGTAGAAGCATTAATATACTCTGGTTCTAAATTAAAGACTTCTCTTAATATCCAACATGCAACGCCATTAAATCTTTGAATCTTTGCAATAACTTGTGCAGAACTTCTTCCAGCAGCAAACATACCTAAAGGTTCTTCAACATAAATTCTTTCAATTGGATATTGTGATTTTATATAACAAATTTTATCTTTAATAATATCGAATTTTTCATAAACTGATAGCTTTGGCTTGTCGGTTCTCCAAGCTTCACAGTATATTAATTCATTATTCCGATCAACAATGGAAACTCCAGTGATCGAAGTGCTTATATCTAATCCTAAAATCATATTTTTAAATGTCTAGTTTAAGTTTAAATGTATACTCATCTGTTTCTAATTTTCTAACAGGCGTAGCAACTTTTGTAATTGCTATAAGATTTTTATCTTTATCATATACGCCTATTTTATTAATAAATGTTTGTTTTTTAAAGCTAGCAGTATAATCACAAGCAAAAGAACTACTAATTGTATTTTTAATATTTACATTTTCATGCTCTTTATAAAAAGTGGATCCAGTAGCAGAACCAGTGGGTTGACCATGTTTTATATATGTTGGATTGTTCGACCAATTTAAATATCCTCTTTTTGCATGCGCCATCATAGTAATTGTTGGAATATAGTTTGTTCCTGAGAGTAATAGCTCAAAAGAAGAGCTAAGAAAATGTTTTGTATCTAAACTTTTGTAACTATCGCCTTCATCTGTTGTATATTGGCCTTGACTAGCATCCCAATGATTTGGATATCCATCATTCATCCCTGTTCCAAAAAATATCCAAGAAGGGCTATCACCAGAATTAAAATATTGATAATCTTGTCCTACTGGAGGGCCAAATAAACCAGTTTCTTGAGACTGCGGCCCAGTAAATGCTGCTCTAGATGTTAAATCCCATGCACCTGTTAAAATTAGGGCGCCCTCATTATAAAGAATAATACCGGCAACAGAACCAGATTTAAAACTTCCAGATGGGCCAACTTGAATCAGTTCTCCATTTCTTTTTGAATCTTGTAGTTCTCCGATTAAAGTACCAGTTATATAATATTTTAAATTTACAGTTCCTTTTTTAATTGAACTTCCATAAAATATTGTAGGTACATCAATGATAGACAAAGCTTGATAACTTTTGTCCCAAGTATAGCCAGTTGCTACACTTTCCCCGGTTATTGGATCAATAGAAGAAGAATAGATATAATGGGGACTTAAATTCTTATAATAATTAATAGTTTCTTTTAGTGCTTGAATATAGGCTTTTTTTAATTTAGGAGCATCGGTTATTGAGTCTTCTTTTTCTGGACTATCTATATTTTTTGTCTTTACCGTAACTTGTTCCTTGTTCTGATAATAATATGATTTGCCATCGGGATTGGTACCAGACTCATGCGGGCTTGGATCTACTTCATTTCCATTTTCTGCTGAGCCTTCGGCATGAAAAATTCTTTTGATAGAGGCAGACAGGGGATAACTTCCGCTTATTATATCTCCTTTGCTAAAATCATCTACATATGAATCGTATGTTACGCTTTTTAAAGAATTTTTAGTTCCACCCTTTGTCATAAAAGGATATATCATAGTTTGTCGGCCGCCGAAGGATGGCGCGCCATCGGAACCTGTCGGACGATTAGGTATTGCATGCCAGCCACCACCTTTTATATGGTTTGTATCAAAATTATGTAAGCTTTCAGGCCTATCAATATTCATTTCGTATAGACTAACAAAACCAGAATTACAAGAACTTGTGTAAGGGCTTGAAATGTGCTTAACATTTCCTGGATCATTAAGCGTGCCGCTTAAAGTATACTGATTATTATAGTACGTACATCCCTTCCAGGTGATAAAATGACAGCTTGGATGTGTTTTCAATCGATTATAAAAAACATCGTCTTCGCTAAATCTGTAATATGGCATAAATTTATTCCATCATTAGTAATCTAATCGAACTCGGATTGTAAGTTCGTCTTCCGGCGTTTTTACTAATGGTTCTGAAGTTTTTGCAACAGCTAGTAGTTCGTCATTTGCGTTATAGAGACCAACAGCTGTAATATAAGCTGTAGAAGTATCATTTTTATTTTCTTTTACAACAATTTGACTACCTGATGTGTATGTTGGATTGGTACTATAATTAAATTCATTATGATTTACTCTGCAAAAGTATATTGTAGAATTTAATTCTGTTGTATTGTTGAATTGAATATTGTATATACGATTTCTTAGCCCATCTGCCATAGTATCAATCGTAGAGCCAGTTATTGCTTTGAAACCAGATCCAGATATATCTGCAGCCAATTCACATGAAGCAGATCCTTGCAATATACCATGCGCATGTCCACCAAAAACAGAACCGCTAATAACTGCTATTCCTGCTTGATAATAAAGCAGGCCGACTTCCATATACTCGTTTTTTTGTATAAGATTTGCAGCATGGTGTGTGCTAGCTGTGGCATAAAGTATGCCATATTCACCTGCAGGTGAGTTTACTTTAAACGCATCTGAGCCACTAGCATCTGATACTTTTATTCTCTTGTTAAATGTTGCTCCTCCGGAGGCGCCTACATTATGATCAAAACCTTGTTGTACGCCTAATTCTAATTCAAACGTTCCTTTTTTAATCTCATCTTTTACAAGAAGTCTAGAAAAATTTATAAAGTAGACATCATCCATCTTTACTCCAGAATCAACAGTTTCTCCTCTTTGATCAAATCGAAAAACCGAACCGGTGTGATCATACCCTGCTAGAACTTGCGCCATTTGATTATAAATATTGATCTTTTTGGCATTCTGTGTATTAGAAGCACCAGACAAAACCGAGAGATTTGAATACCCACAAGCAATATCTAAAATGTGATTTGCAGAAGAACTTAAATATGGATAATCATATATCGACTTAAACATTCCATGAGAATAGGCTTTAACATTTTCATCGGCGTCAGCGCTTTCATAAGTTCCAGAAAGTATACTTCCTGTAATTGGAATTGCTTCGTGCAGCAAAGTAGAGCGACTTATTGTGTCGCTTTTATTAATTATTTTTTGATTGTTTGCCATTGTTATACCTCTTTCTTATTTAACATGATGTTACAAAATTAACCGATTTGATGAGAACAACTGGTATGTCTATTCTGGCGCCAGTATTCATAGCCGTAACTCGAACGCTAGTGTCTATATGAAACAAGTCTCCATCTGTTGCTCGGGTATCTAAATTATTTGCTTGGCCGGATAGACCACACGTTTCTCTAGAGCCAATTGAACTAGCTGCAGTATCCCAATCTGTTGAAGTGTAAGCAACTCCATGTTTCCCCCAAATACTTTTTGATTCTGCAGGCAAACCAGTTTGAGCCAGAAGAGAAGCTCGAAGCTTAAATCTAATCATGGCTCCGCGCAACCACTTCATTTCTGGTTGGTCTGCGTTTTTAGAAGAACCAAACTGAGTCATTTCTGTAACAATACTAGGACTTGAGCCAGCAGTAACAATAAATGTCCCAATCATATTTTCATCAATAAAACTGGGTCGTATTGTGTTTCCGGCTATATCTGTAGGCGAACAAAATCTAGTATCACATTCAATCATAAATTGTGTTTCATCCAATTCAGGTTCTCTATCCCTTAAGGAGCCGGGAGTTTTACCTTCTGCGTTGAGTCCATATTCTAATCTAATGTGATTGTTTGGCGCACTACGTGGGTTGATGCCATTTAAAACCCCTTCTGTTTTCCCAAAAGCCGTGACTGCTCCATTAGTAGTTGTAAGAACAACAGCAGTTGCTACTGGGTCATATGGAAATTTTCTAACTTGAGAACCATAAGTTTTATTTTCATTTGTGTTCCATATCAACTCTGGAAGGTAAAGAAGGTTTGGATTTGTATAAGAAATTAAAGTGCTTTTTAAAGACGTCGCATGGTTAGAAAAGGCTTCTAAAATTGGTGTTTGTCGAATTTCTAAATCATAATAAGCGATGCCGCCTGTATGGTCAGGATTGTGTAATCCATAATTTATCTCATCATCGCCTAATTTAAACTTAGTAATCCTAAAAGAGCCATCGCCATCGGCCAATCGCTTTCTTCCAACGTCTGTTAAAACTGCATCTAATATAATGTCGCCGCTATTATCTAAAAAAGCCATCTTATACTCCTTATTTTGCGCACTTATAAATAGTCCTTATTATGAATAAAATCTTTTTTTGTTTTATTATGAACTTTCTTGTTTCCTCTCATCAAAATAATTTATCCTAAAAATCGAACCCAACATCGCCTGTAGGCCCAGTATCGCCCTTGTCGGCTGCACTAGTGGGTGTCGTGGTCTCTTTCTCACCTGTCTGGCCGGGGTCTTCAGATAATACTTGAATTACACCTTTGTGCTTGTGCACAAAATTCAAATTTAAATCAAACTTTTTACCCGAAGATTTGCTGGTAAACCTAATTTTAAACCGCCGGGGGTCTTCCTCTACGCCAAATAAATCTCCAAGATGTACATCACTATCAAGGCCTTCGACGGCATAAATACTTTGGCCCGGAGGTGCTTGTAAATTGCTTTGTTTTAAAGTCGGGACTATGTGTATATATTTTCTCATACTTTTTGTCATTTCTTTAGGGACTTTGGGCTTAAAAGTAATAATTTTTGTTATTAAATAAACCGCACCACTGTCATCAACTAATTCAACTTCATAAATTGGACTTGGATTTGAAATATATCCTTTCGGATCAATAGTTCTAAAGGCGTAATAATATTTTTTATTTGGACTTAAGCTTTCAACAAAGTCTTTTTCATGTTGCTGTAGTTCTCTGTAACTTCCATCTGGAAGAAGAACTGGTTTTCTTAAAGCCATTGCAAAATCAGACCAACTACTTGGATGTTCTTCTATTCTAAAAACTTGATATCTAAGATCGGGTTCATCAGATGCAAACTCTATTCTACTTGGTAGTTCAAGATCATCTGCATCTATTTTTTCTTGCGCGTAAGCGGCTTTCATAAATATTTCTTTATCCCCTGGCAATATTTCTATTGGCTTTTCTGTTTTCTCTCCCGCAAGTTGACTAAAAGTAAATAATAAGTTATTGTTAACATTTTTATAAGGATAAATAACTACACTTGGATGTAAAGGTGGTTTGTTCGTAATATATAAAGTCTGAAAACTAGTGTATGGTATTTTTAATAATTCTATATTGGGTCTGTTAAGGACAAATATATCAGCAACCGGAGCGAACACTGTGCTGCCAGCCATGGCCCGGTGTTCGGCGCTAATATAATATTTAAAATCTTCAAGACTTGCGGCGGCGATCTCCGAGATGTTGACGCTACCCTCACCGGCGGCGCCTATTATCACTTCATCTTCACCTGTTTTTTGTTCTATAAGTTTAAAACCCCTAGTTTGAATATCGGTATACTGGTATTTATTACCTACAACTAAAACGTAAACATTTACGTTATAATAATAACCTTTATCAAGTTTTATTTGAGAATCAATAAATTCAATTACACCGGTATCTCCTGCTCTGACGTCCGGTGGCGCAATAAAATATTTTTGTATTAATTTTGAGTTGGTGCCCGGATCTCCGGTCCACTTTTCAATTTCATAAAACATAATTTCATTATGAGCAAAAGGATGCATAGTGTAACCATGTTTTTCCATATCATGCGTATTCGCCGCATCTAAAACTTCATAAACAGATCTTGTATTTTGAAATTCTTCAATTTTATCTTTAAATTCAATAAAAGCATTTTCAATATTATGACCGGTAGTCTGACCCCATTTTTCTTTGGTGCCGGGATCAAAAGAGAGCAATTCATTTGATGTGGGATCAAATTCTTGGGTATCTTGGTACGTACCAATAGTAAAATCGGTGAAATTAAATGTTTCAATTTCTTTTTTTTCAAGATTATTAATATCTCTTATATAAAAATCTTGTTTATAGTATTGATCACCAGTGCTAAAAGATGTCGAAGGATTTTTATCTGCAACTCTTGCCATAAAAAACAACATCAATTCATCTTTTTTTGTTTTTATGGAATCATCGTGATAAAGACCAATAAAAGTGTCATTTATAAAAGTGCCACGTTTGTCTGGGAATTCAATTGAAGATTGTTTAAGGGGTGCTGGTGTATTAATAATCAATCTAGCGCTCCATGGCATTGTGTGACCAATTGAATTATATTTTGCTATGAAATCATATTTAGGAAAGCCATATGTTGGTGTGCTAGAAGGATCAAGAATGACATAATTTTCTTTAATTATCATTTGTGACCAATTATATAAATAGCTATCCACAGTATGACCAAATACAGATTCTTTGTTTTTAACAGGGTGACCTAATAAAAATAAATTTCCATATTTACCTGCCGTTGGTGAAAATCGTTCTTTGTCCTCTTCAAACTGACCAAATAAATATGAATTTGGAATTAATTTATGTTGACCACCAGGTAGTAAATTTATTGCGTCCTCGTAAAGTGGCGGGATATGATTAAATATTGATTCGCGAAAGCCTAAACTCATCTGATTTTTTAATGTTCTAGGGTTAAATACTTTATCTTGAAATATTTTGTAACTGGCTATATTTTTATACCCTATAGAAGGTTTATGCATATGTTTGATGTATGTGTCAAGAAAATGTTTTTTTAATTTTTGTCTTTTATAAAAATATTTTTCGTAAACTTGTGGTAAACCTACTGGTGTCGGTGCTTCCGGGTGAACATCTTTAGTTATTTCACCTAAGAATAAAGGTTGGCCACTCTTCTCTGTTTCATACGCATCCCAAGTCAGGCCAGAACCAACATCTTGCTCGGTTAAACGTACAATATTTTCTAATTCTTTATTGTTATAATAAAGGTGCATAAACTCCAAAAATAATGATGTATCAACATCTCCTGCTATAAGATAGTTTGAAGGATGATTCCCAAGGGACATTAGAATGTCTTGCTCGCCTTCAGGCTCTTTAGAATACAGACCAGAATATTCATATGATTGGTTATTTTCATGAGAAAAATTGCCAACCCCGAAATTTGTAAGTGTGTGTGTATGATACATCGGAATTGCCTTTCGTTGGATATCCTCCCCAAGCGTCAGTATTATCTCATATAAACCTAAATATTTTGGCAGTATATCCATCGAAACTGTAAACCCGACTCCATTTTTATCAATATAGCCTGTATGACTATGAGGTAGTGGACCATAATTTGCGGCATCGTTGATTGTTTCCGCGATCAGCGTCTGAAGGTCACCTTCGTACGGACCGCCAGCTAGGGCGTACGCCACAAGGACGCTAGCCGATTCCCACTTTTCAGTTGTCTCAGTGGATTGTATTTGTACCAAATTAGTTGCTAAAAATCGAAAACCTTTATTCCATTCAATATCAGAATCAGGAGTCCAGCCCATTGGATGGTCTATCTTCCCATACGAGGACTCTCCTTCAGGCCAAGAATACATATAAGGCCTTACGAAGATTCTAGAGCCTGGTTTTGTAAAGTCGTAATAATCAGAATTAATTGGAGATTTCAAGTTATTTGTCGTATCAAACCAGATCTTCTGCAACGACAAGATTTCTGGTGGGGTGGTATTTCCGAGAAAGGGTCCAACCAGCTTTCTCCAGTGTCCTATACGAGGCCTTAGAGGATCATAATTTTCAGGCATTAGTTTTTGCCAGGCGCCTGCCAATTTTGAAAACTTTTCAAAGACAACGCTATGATTCAAATATAAAGGAGACGGATAAAAAGGATGATAAATCCAGGGCATAGTATTACCTATCAGATCAAGATTGTTAGCATCAAAATCGCCCAGATCGTCAGCAGTGATAATATCAGGGTGTTCCGGATCGTCGATATTAGTACCGGCTATGACTCCTTCGTCAATGTCGGCGGGGGGCTTGGTTGATTCTTTGCCATACACGTTTGGATCTTTTGATGACATTAGTATGATCCTCCGCCTGATGTACCACCTGTTGTGCCCATTGGACTACTGGTCGTTGCTATTGTTGGGCCTTGTGTCGAAGCTGCAATTTTTTGTTTTCCTTTGGTCTTCTGACTCTTGGCAATTTGTTTATTAACTTGGCCGAATATTAAATTAGTTCTCATAAAACTACTTTCTAGTTTTAAGAAATCATTTTTATCTAAAGAGGTTAATTTATTTATTGGTTGTGTCCTTCTAAAAGGCCTTGTTGGCGCCACTGGAATTTGCGCAACTTCCAGCAAAAAGCATTGATTAAATATATTTAAATTTAAGAGTTCGTTTCTCATAAAACACAGGGCCTCATTAATGTAAGGGCGTAAACGACACAACAAAGTTGTTTTTTCAGCAGCAGCTGCAGCCGTAACATGTGTTTCTCTTAGCTCTACCCAGATAGGTGCTTTTATTTTTCCTTGTGCGAACCCTTTTAGTACCTCTACTACAGCTAAATTCTTATTATTTAAATAATGAAATGCTGCATTGTTAAGTGATTTTAAAGAAGATTTTCCAGATGCATCATACCATGTATGCCTTGTTACACCTTTATTGCTTAAAGTCATTGCTTTTAATTGGTTTGGCAGCATAAGCGTTTCAATATTGTTTATCTTCTCAATAAAACAACACAAGTCTTTAGAAATGTTTAAATGTTTCATATAAAACAATGGAGCGAATATAGAAGATAAATTAACAGAACCCACTGTTTCTTTTTCGCCGCGCGCATCTTTGACATTTGTTGCAGATATCTCTGATTTATATTTATTGCTTGTATTAGTGGGCATCATTAATTTTGCATACTCTGCTTCTTGTGTTTCAGTACTATCATAACATGATGATTCATATTTTCTTAGTCCAATAACATTAATATCTGACATTGTTGTAGATAAATTATTTTTGACATGTGTGGAAAATGAATTCAGTTGTTGAGAATATAAACTATCTGGTGCACATTCATTTGTTTTTATTTTTTCAATCTCAATTAAAGTTTGTTTAGTTTCTGTTATTGTTTTACCATGTTTTTTATAATTATATAAATTTATTAATGCATTAAAATTAGCTAATTCAGTATTATTTGTTGGCAAACCTGTCTGATCACTATTGTACGTTTGAAATGTTTTATCTTGTAATTTTAATGTTATAGGTGTCAAATAAGAATATTCTAAAGGACTCAATTGTTGTACGCTTCTTTGATTAAAAAATCTTAAAGTTTCTTGCGAAATCCTAGATAAAAATTGTTGATTGCTTACTGTAAGTAGCCCCGGGGCGTTTATTCCGGATGACAATAAGTATTCATAACCAGAGTCACTACCGCCATCTGGTTCATAAGAGTCTGAAAAAGTGTGTTCAACTTTTATTATTTGAGGAAACGCGCGATTTCCAGAAATTACTGAGTCGGGGTTCATGTTTTCTACATCTCTTTTGCTTTTAGTTGGTAGTTCTTCTACTATGTGTTGTATTCTGGAAGTGACTTTTTCATATATTTTAACAACCTTTGAAAGGCTTTCTATTGTACAAGTTGTAGGCGAAGCTAAAATATATAATTTCTCTTCTAAACCTCCAGGTATTAATTGTTCACTTTTATCGTCAAAAGATTTTATTACTTTAATTAAGCTATTTAGTGCCCACACCCATGGACCTTGATTGTTTTGATAATAATCAGCGCTTAAAGTATATTTATCAGCAAAACTAGTATAATACACCTCCATGGCCCTTAAGCCAAGCTTTAATGATTTATGCAATTCTTTTAAATAAACAATTGAGCCGTCCTCGATATCTAAACTCACGCCATATTTATATATTCCATTTTTTTTATCTAACATTGATAAATCTGAGATGGTAAAGAATCGAATATTATTAGAAAATCTTTTTCCGTAGATATTATCAATAAATAAATTGTCAACTTCCCTAATAGTACCGAGGGCTTTTATTTCTATATTGTTTTCGTCGTCATTGTCAACAGATAATGCAGCATTTACTGAATTTGATAAGTTTAGACCCATTTGAGTCGATTCAACAACTTTTTCTATAAAATCTTCTTCTCCTCCCTCTAACAATTCACCAGAACTTTTAACTCTTTGGCGAGTTATCGATAAATTTTTAAAAATACTTAATTTCATTATATCTTCAAAACTAGTCCTCGTAGGGTCTAAATCTATAGAGTTTCCGGCGGCGGTCGAAATGAATCTAGGTATTTTAATATTGTTTTTAATAATTTCACCCACATCAACGGCAAAAAACATTTTAACCAGCCCATCTCTATCATTTGTTATACATAAATTAGAAAAATAAGCATTTCTTTTATGTGCCAAAGGTCTATTCTCATTTAGTTTACAGTTAAAAGGTATTCTAGAAATTTTTTCTAAAACTCTATAATCATGAATTGTGGCATTTGGAAAATTAACTAATTTTAATTTTGGTGTATTGTGTTGTGTGGTTAAACTATGTGTTGTATACCCAACGTATCCATCAAGTCTTGGATTATTTTTAGAATAATAATGAACAGGGCCAGTCCAAATTCTTTTATTTCCGCGCGTAATAGAGTAATCTCTTTGTTTGTCTTCGATTTCTTTAGTATCATTATAAACAAATGCTTTAGATTTTTTTACTAATTTGCCTGCGCGGATTATATCTTCTGCAACAATTGAAGCATCATTATAAATTTTTCTTTTAAAATTTCTACTTGATACCATTTTACTATATCTGGGGTGATCAATATCATATTGACAAACAATATAAAAGGTTAACGCTCTTGTGTTTTGATTTATTGTAAATTCAGTAGTTGCAATGTGGTAACCTTTTTCTTCTTCTTTAGAGCGTCTAGGTAAAACTTTCACTTCAGCGATGGATAAATCTAAAGTTCCAAATTTTCCTGATTTTCTTGCATTTTCTATTAATT
>Ga0114908_1000592_pt1 | contig 19825 bp, 18 predicted proteins | sample MalvireepMed_s17_FD_87292 | JGI IMG/M metagenome (GOLD analysis project Ga0114908, IMG submission 87292) | Marine viral communities from the Global Malaspina Expedition - Malaspina viral metaG DeepMed_s17 | ecosystem: Environmental > Aquatic > Marine > Oceanic | place: Mediterranean Sea... | reverse complement strand
CTTCATTTGTCTGACAAATCGCCAGAAAGCTATTCTGTTCAAGAAACATTGATTGTAGATCCCGATGAAAGTTATAATGAACCAGAAAGAGTAGAATTTATAAAACTCTTTATAAAATATTGGGATTATAACCTTCATAAAGTTTTTTCTAAGAAGCGAGATTTGGGAATAGCTTATGCTATTTTGGAATTATTAAAACGTGCACATATGATTCATAATTTTAATAAGAAAGCTATTTATTTAATGATTAGAGAAATTACAGATTGTGAAACTTCACATATTACAAAAATTGTAAAACAAGTTAAGGAAATTAAAGATAAACAATATGAAGAATATAAAAATACTGGCATGATTCACGATTATTTTAAAAATTAAATAGTTATAATAAAGGAGGCAATACTATGGAATATATTATTTTTGATGACAAGACACTTTCTGATGTTTTTAAAGACATTTATAAAAATACTGAGAGTAAACGAGAACAGATAAATACATTTGTTACTAAGCTCGTTCGACAAATAAGAACCCCCGAAGATGCAGCAGTCATTTCTCCTATTATTAAGGATTTTATGGATGTTAATGTTAGGAACGATGAACACATCGTGCGAATCGCACAAATTGCTCAAAGAGCAATCGCTATCGGGACAAAAACTGTTAGTTCTACAGAACTCTTGACAGAAGAAGAGAAACAACAGCTGTTGAGTAATATCAAATTAGAAATAGATGATTTACAACAAGAAACAACAGAAGTTGAGGATGAACTAACACGACTTAAGGTTGGATAATGCCTTGGGATAGCTCTATTTCCGAAGGCCAAAAATCCCAAGGACTAGCTTTAAGTCTTGCTGCGGTATTGGATGTTATTACCAACGAAGAACACGAAGACTATTCCAATACTGGATTTAATGTAGGAACTGTTCGTTTTAAATATGTAGGATGGGGCGGACATCTTGATTCTGCAGATAATTCATTTTACGCTTCTTGATTAGATATGGATGTACAATCATATCCTTTAATCGGAGAAATTGTATTTATTCAGAAGGTATTGGGCATACCTTTTTATTCTCGTAGAATAAACATTAATAATAAATTACAATATAATTCATTTTCAAATATATTATCTAGGTTAAATCCTGCTAAAACCCCTCAAGATAAAAATCGTAATGTAGCTGCATCAAAAGAAAATGTTATGCAACATTCTTCAGCAGTACCATCAGAACATTTTGAGAATACAAATTATCAAGAAAGAGAATCACTTCATACTTTAAAACATTTTGATGGTGATGTTATTATTCAAAATCGTTATGGAGCAACGTTACGATTTAGTTCTTCACAGTTGGAAAGTGCATTAAATCAAAAAACTGTGCCCGGGACCGCAGAAGGTAGAAGTATTTTGGGCCCAACAAAACCAAAAAACAATGATCCGATTATAATCATGCGTGTTGGTGAACGGGATACGCCTAACACATCAACAACTTCTACCTTGGGTTTAATTGTAGAAGATATTAATTTAGATTCTTCGTCATTTGTATTATCAAGTAATCAAATGATTAATTTTAAATTTGCAAGTAATGATGATGTATATTTTCGATCTTCTAATAAATTACCAAATAAATTTCCTATGTCAAGAGATGATAATAAACTCACAACTTTATCAGGCAACCAATCTTTATTGAATAGTGGTAGATTGGTTTTGAATGCAAAAACAGATAATATAATTCTTTCTGCTCACCAAGATTTTATATCTCTAACAAATGGAGATACAATACTTGATACTGGTAAGGATTTTGTTATAGGTGGAAAACAAATTCATCTTTTGTCAGATTCCGCTCACCTTCCAGCTAAATATGGAGCAGCGCGTGAGGAAGAATTTACCGTCGCGCTTGCAGAAAAAGTAATTGAGGTATTTAAAAAACTGTTTAAAGCACTTGTAACAACGGGTGCTTATACTTCTATGGGTCCATTTGTTTCTGCAACTGGACTTAAACCCATGCTTGAAATTATAAAGGTGGATTTAGATGATATTAGTAGTGATTTGGTAAAAATTGAAAAATAAAAGTATTGAAACTATTTATTAGTAAGCGTGGAGGTAACATGAAAATTAAAGATTTTAAAAAGTTAGTGAAAGAGATAGTTGAACAAGAGATGATTGCTCAAAAAGAACAGATTCTTAAGGAAATTAAGGCTGAACTTTTTGACATTATGACTGCTCAAAAAACTTCTAATATAGAAAAAAGTTCTAAAATTAATGAAGGGGCAGAACTTGCCAAGGCTAATCTTAGACAAATGTTTCAACAAAAACTTGGAACCGGACAAGATCCCCTTTTAAACACCTCTAATGTAGCGGTAGGCCCCCAAGGCGGACTGCCGAAGACGTTTGAGGGTACTACGATAACAAGTGATCACGAAGAGGTTCTAGACGCTATTAATAAGGATTATAGTCAAGTAATGAAGAAGATGGGAGTGTGAGGTGCCAATAGGATTTACCCTTCCTCTTAGACGAGCAGATAGTGGATATTTTGAAATGTCCAATGATCTGATGACACAAATAAAAAGTAATTTTATTAATTTGGTTTCCACTATGAAGGGAGAACGGACGGGAAATTTAACATTTGGGTGTGATATTCATCGAGTTATTTTTGATCTTAATGATGATGATTTATATTCTGAAGCTAAAAGAACAGTAGAAGAAGCTGTTGCTGAGTGGATGCCTTATATTGAATTAGAAAATTTTGAAATAAGTACCACCGAGGAAGATAAAGACAGATATACAGCAAAAATTTATATGAGTTATAGATTGATAGAAACCCCCGACTTAACAGATGAAGTTTTGATTCAAATTTGAGGATTATAAATGGCAATTAATCAAGTATCTGATGTTGTATTAGATAAACGAATTGATAGAAAACAAGTAAAATATTTGAATAAAGATTATTCGGATTTCAAGAAAAGTTTAATTGAATTCACTAAATTTTATTTTTCAGACACATATCAAGATTTTAGTGATGCTTCCCCTGGAAGTATTTTTCTTGATTTATCGTCTTATATTGGAGATGTTCTTTCTTATTATACAGATCATTCTTTTAAGGAGAACCTATTAGCACACGCTGAAGAAAAGGAAAATCTTGTTTCCTTGGCTCAGGGGTTTGGATATAAACCCCGATTAGTAACTCCTGCGTTTTGTACAGTATCAATGTCTGCTTTGATTCCAGCCGACTCAGAAGGAAATTTAGAAACAAAATATCTTCCAAGATTTTTGCCAGGAACTTCTTTCGCAGTTTCGACACAAAATGATGTTGGAACCTTTATTACAAAAGATATTTGTGATTTTGGAGACGCAACTAATAGAGATGTAAGACCGTTTTCTCTTGTAGATACGGGATTGCCGGACTTTTACTTGGTATCGAAACCTATAAAAACCATTTCAGGAACAGAAAAAACTATTGAACGAGTTATTACAACACCAACTAAGTTTTTAAAAATTGAAGTGCCAGGAGCAAATGTTGTAGATATTAAATCAGTAGTAGACGCTGAAGGAAATACTTGGCATCAAGTTGATAATTTGTCTCAGGATTATATTTTTCAAGATACAGTAGCTAGTCCAAGTTCTACTGCTGTTGTCCCGTTTTATAAACTTAAAACAATTAAAACAAATAGAAGGTTTGTTGTAAGATTAAATAGAAATTTAAAAACTGAATTGATTTTTGGGGGTGGAACCGGCGATTTGTCAGATGTTTATGAAAATCCAGATTATAAATCTGTTTATGATACGAATTATTTACAGAACATGACAAACGTTGCTTTAGATACTCTTAATTTTACAACTGGTAATTCGTTTGGATTAGCCCCAGGTAATACAACATTAACCATTACCTACAGAATAGCTGGTGGAGTAACTTCAAATGTTGGATCGGGATTAATTAATAAAATCAGCAATCTTAGTACAGGAAATGAAACCAGAATTCTTTCTACAGCAGATCAAGCTGTTTATAGAACAATGTTATCTAGTGTAACTGTTATTAATGATGAAGCTGCTAGTGGAGGAGGGAGTCCTCCAAGTGTTGAACAAATCAGACAATCTGCTATGGGATATATAAATGCTCAAAGTCGCATAGTGACATCTACAGATTATGAAAAAAGAGTATTATCTATGCCCGCGAAATATGGGACTGTACATAAAGCATTTGTAATAAAAGACGATGCTATTAATGCTGTAGTTAAATATACCAAAGAAGAACAACAGAGTATTGAGTCAATAGACCCAGAAGATGATGTTAATTATGTTGATGATTCTCCAATTAATACAAATATTAATTTGTATGTGCTGGGACTTGATTCTAATAATAGATTAACTACAATAAACAATTCGGTTAAATTAAATATAAAACAATTTTTGAAAGGTTATCGAATATTAACTGAGAGAATTAATATTGTAGACGCTTTTAGGGTATGTATCGGTATTAATTATTCCATTGTTGTTTATAAGGGATCTAATACCACCGATACGTTGGTTAGGTGTAGTGATACAATTAGAAAATATTTTAATATTGATGATTGGCAAATAAACCAACCTATAATAACAGATGATTTGTTGGTAAAAATCGCAAACGTAGACGGTGTTCAGTCTGTAACAAATTTAACATTTGTAAACAAATGGCAACAGCAAGATGGAAGCGATTATCCTACATATTCATACAATATAGCAGCAAACACAAAGGATAGAGTTATTTATCCTTCAGCCGATCCTTGTATTTTTGAATTACGATACCCACAAACTGATATCGTGGGGTCCGCAGTACAATGAGTAGGGTATACATAACCGCCAGCTCAGATACGAGCATTTATGAGAGATATGCTAATCTAAATACTGGCCATGATGAAATTTTAGAAGTTGGTAAAAAACAAGATACATTAGAGATTGTCAATGGTCAAGTTAAATCTTTGATTAAATTTACTTTAACTGATCTTGTCGGAGCACCAACAACGTCTAATGCATATTTGAATTTAAAAGTAGCTAATGCTACGAAATTGAATCAAAATCAATTAGTTTATGTTTATCCGGCTTCTCGTTCTTGGGAAGAAGGGTCAGGATATTTTGAACAAAGTCCTATCAAATCTGATGATGGGAGTACATGGACTGCATATGCATCTGGTTCTAATTGGACTACAACTGGAGGTGATTATAATTTAACACCTGTGGTTAGTGCTTCGGTTGCAGATATTGTAAATGATGAATTTAGAATAAATGTTACCCCCATTATCCAACCTATGGTTTCTGCATCTGGTGGATCAGTAACTAGTAATCATGGGCTATTGATGACATATTCGGGTAGTTCAGCAACTAATATTAAAAATGTAGGAAATATTAAATTTTTCTCAAGGCAAACTCATACCGTACACGCTCCAACATTAGAATTTGCTTGGTTAAATCAATCATTTGCTACTGGAAATTTGAAAACACTAACTTCACTTGATGTTGAGATTGCTCCAAGAAATATGAAGGCTGATTATAAAGCTGGTGAAGTAGCAAAAATGCGCTTTACGGTTAGGGATCGGTATCCCGCAAAAACCTTTGCAAATACCAGACGATTTGATAATAGATATTATTTACCATCTGGATCTATTTACACTATAGTAGATGCTGGATCTGGTACAACTATTGTTCCATTTGATGCTTATTCTCATATTGATTGTGACGCTACTGGTTCTTATGTAATGGTTGATACAAAACCATTATACAAAAATAGATTTTATGAATTAAGTTTAAAGGTTACATTAAGTAGTGAGGTTTATTTTTCCAGACCCTTTAGATTTAAGGTAGTGTAATAAATGACAAGTAGTTGGGTAGGACCACGACTTCAATGGTCAGAACTTAATGATGTATTTTATTCTGAATTTGAGCTTGAAAATAAATTGAGGTTTATTGAAAAATTTCATGTTGATGGTGAAAATCAGAGAACTTACATTTATGATCTTAAAGAATATCCAACAAGGATTAAAAAATTATACATAAAGGGCAATAGTGAAAAGAAGGTGCCAATACAAATGTTAAACATTCAAACAAATACAATTGAAACAGTCCCTTCAGTATTTTTTAATCGCGCTGAGCCCACCGCATTTCAGGAATTTTAATAATGCCCTATCCACAAAATTATGCAGAAGATATAGGAAGTATTGCTACTGGAGATCTTGCAAAGATAGAAGAAACTATTTTTAGATTTGCTAATCCTAATGATGAGATTGTTTCTAAAGTAGTTGCTGATGGTGAGTTGGGGCTGGATCTTAGTAATGAGTTTCTTGAATTACACTTTTATACTAGAGGTACTAATGAATTGGTAAAAAGTGTAGTGATCCCATTTTCAGAAAATTATCTTCTGGTTAGAGATCGCGCGCGTCGGAGACATCATGGAGATACTGCTTATGAGACATTGCAGTTGGGTTTGGAGCTTTGGCGTCCAGAAAATCCAGAAACTAGTCTTTATTCAAAATATCTTAGTGATTTAGCTCCCGGTACATATAATTTAATAATTAATTTCTTTTCAAAAGAGATCGGACAGTATACCAAATCTACAGCTGATGGGGGTCAACAGAGTGCAACTAATTGGAAAATTGCACAAATTTCTGATACTAGACAAGAATTACTTCTAGAGCCGATATCTACTACTTCGGTTGATCAAACACAGTTTCAACAGTTTGTTGATACATCTATTTTTGTAAAAGATTTTAAATATATTTTGGGCCATGCATTTGAAACGCATAAACCACTTGATGAAAATAAGTATGAAACCTTAATGAATAACATTCTTGAGCAATTGCGGGTGGATACACTTACATGGAATTATATTGAAGAAAATCATCGCGAACTAGTTGAGGATGTATTAAGAAATGTTGTTAAAGATATATTTGGTGAAATAAAAACTTGGGTGGATGGTGAGATAGAAGCTAAAAGATTTAGAATAACTGATAATAATTTTCAAGCATTTTTAGGAAACAAACTTAGGGAAGTTCTTGGTTCATTATCTAATACAAATTCCCATTTAAGTAAGTTTCCTGAAAACGGACAACTTTTTTTGAATCAATAAATGAGTGAGGAATAAATGCCATTCACGATTAGCCCTCCGCTATTGCTAGAACTAGAAAGATGTTCTTGGGATGCGCCATATGAAGAGGATATTGTTAGTGGTCCCTATGTGATTGATTATACAAGTTCAGATAAATCTACGGACACCCTAAAACTAGAATTTTCTCATACGGGACCATTGAGATTTTGTTTGGCCGATGAAGTAACGTCCATAGATGCTCCTGTTTATATTAGCGAAAGCGGTACGTTTCAATTTACAGTTAAGGTTGTTCACGACATATTAAATCGTCAATCTAATAATATAACCTTTAGAGGATTGATTAAAGCAACAGAAGAATCCCAAGGGCCGCCAGTGGTGTACGGGTGCAGGGATGTCGATGCAGCGAATTATGATGGTGATCCGACTCACATCCACGATCAGAATCTTTGTAGATATGATCCAGAAGAGGTGTTCGGGTGCAGGGACGAGACTGCATTGAATTATGATGATGATCCGACTCACATCCACAATCAGAATCTTTGTGTATATCCCCCCGCGGCGCCTTGGTATGAACTTGGGATCGCCCCACCAACTGCGACGTTCCAGCCCAACAGTGATACAGAAGAAGTTAACGTATCTTTCCAAGAGATAGATGCTGACTCCCGAATACAAACAAGAATGCATCCGGTGGACGGATTTTCCGTCAAGGCAGCCGATGTACGGTCTGGACATCTAGTTAAGTTTGACGAACAAGCTTCAGAAGGATCAAAGTTGGTTTTTCAAATGGTGCCAGGCGGCTGGGAGATCGTCGGCGGGACCAATACGCATCCGCTCTTGCTACAACCTGCTACGTTTATAGTAACAGTAAACGAAAGGTATAAAGATCAAGGGGGTCAGCCACTTGAAGTTACGTTAAGACTATGGGCAGAAGGCGCCGCTCTGCCCGTGTTGAGTCCTGTTATGAATGGGGTCTTCCAGAAGGAGCGGCCAGACGAGTGCTACATGGACCAAACGGGCAACATCAATATAAGAGTGAATGTCACGATGGTCGGGCCATCCACGGCCACGCTACAGGAGCGGGTCAACGCTGGATCGTGGGACGATGTCGGTGGCACCATCGGAGCGGGCTCGTCCAATCTGACCGTCCACAATCGCGATCCTGGCAAAACCTATGAATATCGTATCAGATACAACGACCCCGGCGTCGCGACGCTATGGTCATCCATTGGAACCGTCTCGACCAGCTGTGAGCGCTTCTAATGCCTTATCACCGTGATGAAGGCTTCCGATTCGGTGAAATCCTTAATGGGGGCGATCCTCCCGCGGAAGAAGGCCCCGATGCTCCGGACGACCCCGAGCTCAAAGGGGGGCTCCCCAGGAATAAGTGGAAAAGCGGAGGCAGCCGCCCCGTAAACGGGTGTACCGATCCAAATGCACTGAATTATAATCCTAATGCAACCGCAGATGACGGTACTTGTGAATATTTTCAATCATCGGACCCCGGCGACCCACCTGACCCCGGTCGCCCACGACCACCTGACCCCGGTCGCCCACCCGCCGCTCCATTACCCAACCATATTCAGCTGTTTGGTGAGTTCGGTGGACCGCTTACTGATGAGACTTTAAAGTTTACAGAAGCGGGACAGACAAAAACAATTACAGCTCAGGTTTTAGATGATAATAATGATATAATTCCAGCACTAAAGATCAACTGGAACTCGACAGCTCCAGGGTTGATTCGTGTTGAGAGCCTTACTACATCTGGGAATAAGGCTAAAGTCACATCTATTAATCCAACCGCAACTCAAGTTGTAAAAATTCGAGCAACACATGATGCACGATCGCGCAACCGCGGAATTATTGAACTTGACCACGCCGCGTCATTTCCTATTACTCCTGTTTTTCAAATATTAGGGTGTACCGATCCAGATGCACTGAATTATAATCCTAATGCAACCACAAATGACGGTACTTGTGAATATCCTCAACCACCTGTTATCACACATGTTGTCACACCCACTGCGACCGAACTGGTCACTGAGTTTGATTTTGTAGTTAATTTAAAGTTTAATTGCGACTATAATCAAATTCCCATACGAACCATTTTAGCTCGGACTATTACAGAGCTAATGCAACCATATTTTGAGGATTATTATGATCAATTAAGATATGGAAAAACTCTTCTTAATTTTGATAAAGGTAGTGAGTTGCCAGAAGGTATGAGTAATGAACAACTTCAAATTATAAATTGGAAACGAGCAGGAGGAAATAAAGTAGCCCTTCGTCTTAAAAATGTACTTCCCACTGGATATCAAGTTGGTCGCCGGGCTATGGTAGTTAGAGAAATACAAAATCCAGTTTTTGATGTAATTAAATTTTTACCTGTTGAAGTTGGATTCATTGTACCAGAGTTAAGACCGGCTATATCCACGCATAAACTTGGAACCCAAAATAAAGTAACAGGAAGATTAGTAGATTTAATTCCAGACATAGCTGGAGGATCTGGGGAATTGAATGTAAGTTCAAGTTATTCTAATTTTGTTTCAAATCAAGTATTAGAAAATTATTATAATGTGACTTTAAAGTCTATGGAGATAAATGCAGATTATTCAAATTTTGAAAATTTTGTGACATTTGGATCTGCTCAAAAGAGAATTGATGTCTTTAAGGCCAAGTTAGATAAAATACAAGATTTAATAAAATATCTCCGGTATTTGTTGAAAATTTAAATATTTCCGGCTCAGCTGCTGAATCGGGATCATATGATACTGTTTTCGGAACATTGGTGGTCGCTGCGAATGGAACTACCACCTTGTCCCAAAACGTAGGGTCAGACTTTGGAACGGGATCTTCAGCGGTATATGACATCCTGTCTTCTACAAGTGGATCTTCAACTATTGACTTTGTTGATACATCAAAGCAAGTTTCAAAACAAATACAAGAATTAGTTAGAAATTTTGATGGATATGAAAGTGAGTTGTGGTTTGAATCTAATCTTCCATATTCAGCTTCTGATGAATCGAATTTTGACAGAAATAATCAATATAAAGCTGATTATACCTATCCGAAGATCTTGGGACTGCCACTTGCAACAACACATGATGATTCGTCCGATTGGTATGATGAGATGAGTGCTATAACAACCTATTATGACGCAAATAATAAAAATAGATTAACAGAAAATATTCCAGATTATTTGTGGGATGACGAAGATTCGGTTGATTTTGTAACATTTACCGATTTAATTGGTCACCATTTTGATAATATTAAAATTTATATTAAAAATTTGGAAAACTTGTCTTCTAGATATCCAAAAATAGATAAAGAAATATCAGCACCTATGGCGGCTAATGTAATACAATCATTTGGTGTGAGTATTCCAAGTATTTCTAGTGTCGAGGGGTTGGTTAGATATATTTCTGGAGATAATACGGGATCTGTTTCTTATAAAAAAATAGCTGATGAATATTATAATAGATATGTTCATGCTTTGCCGTTCTTATTGAAATCAAAAGGAACAAAACAATCTATAAATTCATTACTCAATGTCTTTGGAATTAACCCGAATTTAATTACAGTTCGCGAATCTCTAAAGGGAGCATATACTACAATTGAACCCGTTAAGGTGACAACAACTGAACAAGATTTTGGTTTAAATTTTAATAGCGGTTCGTGGCTAGTTGTTCCATTTTCTGCTAGTTTAAGACAACCAAAAACAATACAAGCAAGATTTTCATTGTTGGATGCTAGAAATCAAACAATATTAAATTTTGAGCCTTCATCTTCATATAGATTAAATGTTGAACGACACCCATCTGCAGCTACTAACACATATTATACAAATACTGGTCGGCTGGACTTGGTTTCAGGATCGACCAGTGTGGTTGCAAGTGATTATTTTGATGTGTTTGATGAAAATCCTGTTAGTGTACAGTTGAAATATGATGCTGCTGGTGTTAAACTTAATGTTAGAAAAATAGAGAATGAAGAAACAACTGTTAGTCAATCTTTACAGGAGTCAGCACCAAGTATGAGTGCTGATTGGGGATCGTTATCGCATGTTTATATCGGTTCACCAGCAAAATCATCTAGTGTTGGCTATCATCTCAGTGCTAGTTTAGACGAATTTAGACTGTGGGGAGAACAAATCAACGACGGAAAGTTTGTTGAGTTTGCAGAAAACCCAGGTATGTTCGCGGGAAATACTTATAGTTCTTCATTACAAAATCTTTATGTTAGATTATCATTTAATTTACCTAATGATGTTGAAGATGATGGATATGTGCACAATACTACACCATATAAGAACAAAGACGGCTCCGAGCCTGGGACCACGAACATAGCCACTATTGCTAGCAGTACGGACAATGCAGATGGAATTGCATTTAGTGTTGGATCATCCCCCATGTATCAATCTAAGAGAAGTATTAGAACGGTCATTGAAAATTCATATAAGGTAGGGTCAAGTACACGAACTACTGATATGATACGAATTGCACCAGCACCACCGTTATCTGGATCGTTGAGTAGAACATCAACGTTAACGCATATTGATAAAAAATTCCAAACAAGTAGCATGGGATCAACCAATGTAGATATATCTATATCACCATTAGATGCTGTGGACAGAGATGTTATTCGTTCGTATGGTAATATTAATTTAGGTGATTTTATTGGTCGCGGGATTGATAGAAATGCTGATAATTATCCCTTATTAGATACTATTGAACAAACGTTTGTAACGGATTTAGCACCAACAATAGATTATAATGCTTTTATTAGATTTTTTGATAAGTTTTTGCATCTGTTTGGTGAAACTATAAAGGATTATTTCCCAGCTCGCGCTAAAATTACAGATGGAATTGTTATTCGTTCTCCAATTTTAAATAGAAATAAACTAAGAGGAAGAGAAACCATTAAGATGGGGGGAGAGAATACGCGAAGAACAAATAATGCTATTACATCTGCTACTGATAAGGATGTGATTAGATCATTCGATCCAGTGCTTTCAATTACTTCTTCTTTCGTAAATGACCTCCAAGCTGATTATTCTAGTGTTGATTCAAGTTTGTCAGTGTCAGATTATACTGCCGGAACTACTGTTTCCGCAACATTTGCTGTATCGGCTGAACATGGATATGATCAAAGTGGGTTTAATTCTTTGAATGGTAGTATTGTTCGACCTAATAAAGATCTAGATCGTGTCCAACGAGGAGATGGATCATTCCCCACGTTGCCGTCTGTATATGGTGGCGATGATGCTCTTGTGCCGGGACTGCCCCCGATTTCATATAGACCAATAGATGATTTTACACCGGATAATGTAGGCGCATATACTTACTTTGCTCATCCCACAGGCCTTACTTATATTGATGCTATAAGATATCTACCAGTTACACAATCGTGGATGCTAGCTGCTCCAAATGTTACCAGTTCTGGGTGGATTCGTAGTAATTCTTATAATTTAGGAGATGTTGTTCTACAACCAATAGGAACGAAATTATATCTTAGTGGATCGACATATAGTTCTGGAAGTGACTTGTCTCGTAATGGAAAATATTATGTATGTCAACCTCAAACGAATAGAGCATCTGCATTTCAAAGTATGCACCCACCCCAAATTGATGTAGGTAATTGGGTACCTTTAAAATATAACAGTCAATGGTATCAAAAATTGGCTAGATTTGCATATGTTGGTGACGATACAGATAATGTTTCTGTACTCAAAAATATAATAGTTCCAGGGTTAACGGTAAGTGGTACGGGAGTGTCAGCTGACACAACGATATCAAGTATAACAAATACAACTACTTTTGTAATGAGTGCGGTCGCCGTGGCAGCTGGTACAGTTGATCTTACATTTACAGACAGTGATGGAAATTCCTTCGTACACACTTGTACTACTACTGTTACTGGTGATGCTGCTGCCAAAAAAATTGTGACACATGTTGCAAGATATGATTCATTGCCAAAAGAATATACAAGAAAACACTTTATATTTTTTAGAGATAATTCAATTGGAGCTAGACGGAGAACATATGAGGGAACATTAAATACAGCAACTACAACCGTTGATGTAGGACAACCATTTGAAGTGTTTGATATTAACGTTCAGACGATTCGGGTTGGTGGTACAGACCGTGCAAGTGGTGGTGGAGGCCACCACCACCACCACGAATAGATGAAGATTTCTAGATCACGCGGCCCGTTTTAATTGAAAATCTTTTAAAATGAAATTAGATAATACTTATATTAGAACCCATAGGAGACATTAAAATATGGCATATCTTGACAATACTGTAATTACAGTTGACGCAGTTCTCACCAAAAAGGGTCGAGAACGTTTAGGACAAGGAAGAGACGCATTTAATATTACAAAATTTGCAGTATCCGATGATGAGATTGATTATTCATTATATAATACCGCTCATCCACTAGGATCAACATATTATTCAAATATTATTGAGTCGATGCCTGTTTTAGAAGCAATTCCAGACGAATCCCAAACAATGCGTTATAAATTAACATCTATGGATGTGGGACTCAAGAGACTTCCAGTACTTGCTGGAAAAGGTCTTGAGCAAACTTCAATAACATTAGATTCATTGACGGAAACATACGGCATTACACCAAAAACCATAGTGCATTTAACGTCTGGGGGATCTGTCGATCCCTCCACCACTCTTGATAGTATTCAAGGATATACTATAATTCTATTTGATGAAGAGGCTGCAAGAATAGAAATTGATCAAGGACTGGCTGCCGCTGCGAATTATACAAGCGCATCTAATGTTGCAGTGAATCCTCTTATTAATTTTTCATCAACTGTTGTTAAGGCTGGAAAATCTTTTATAATTCACCCAAAGAACGTAACTGCACAGAGAAATACAAAAATTACAATTTTTGGTAATGAATCTGGAGTGACAAAAACAATGTCACTTACGATCAATCCTACAACTTAATGACTATTTTAAAATAAACTAACTTGAGGTAAAAAATGGCACAAATTTACAAAAGGATTACCGCAGATGATAGAAGTTTCATTTCACAAGAAACGACTACAGGATTGTGGACTGGAGATACAGGATCGTTAAGTACCCTTTATACTTCGGATACTCAAATAGCAAAAGCTAATTCAAAATATTTTATTGATGTTTATAATGCAGACCCCGCAACCACTTCATCCGCTGCTGTTCAATTTTCACTAGGATATGGCAATCGCTTTGGATCGGGTTCTCCAACGTTAACTCAACAAAACACATCAACTCGGTCTGCTCAGGCTGTTTATCTTCAGTTAAAGAATTTACTTTTAGAGTCAACCGATACACAATTTTCCTTTGCTAATTCTTCAACATCTAATCAAATTTATGCTATTGTTATTTCAAGATCTCGTTATAAGGGATATGTTGATTCTGGTAATTGGCAACTTACCCTGAGTGGTTCAGAAGGAGCTTTCCATTTTATTGATGACAGTTCACAAACTCTTGGAACCAAAAGATCGTTTGCAAAGAACGGATTAGTCTTTAATGTTGCTTCTGGTTCTCTTACCGGAACCCAAGGAAGTACTGTTGTATCCACCAGTTCTACATCATCCGCTGCAACTGCTAAGGGATTTGGATTATTCTATCCACAAAAAGGTATTATTATTTTAAATGCAGATGTAATTGGTGCACATGTAGGATTTAAGGCTAGAACTGGATCTCTTGGTCATATTATGGATAACTCAACAGGTGCAGGTGAAAACACTTCCTCAGCTGCTGTATTTATAAGTGCTTCAAGTTCAACTAATACGATTCCACGAGCACCATTTACGGGGTCATTAGCAGGAACGGGAGGAGTTTACCAAGATCAATATAATTGGCACGGATTATATCGTAGTATGGTACTTGGAGCGCAGGACACCGCTTTTACAGCTCGTTCTGCTGAAATTATTTCTTCAAATCATTATTTCCTACGGCTTAATAATAAGGAATTCAATTATTCAAACAATCCATCATTTGCTACGGGATCGAATGGTCAATTATCTAATCAAGATTTTGAAAATGATCCTAAAGTTTATGTAACAACCGTTGGATTGTATAACGATTCAAATGAACTATTAGCGGTTGCTAAACTGAGTCGCCCGTTAGAGAAATCATTCTCCAAGGAAGCTTTGCTTAGAGTCCGATTGGATTTCTAATTGGAGATTTAAATGTCCGTCTTTAAACAGATCGGTGGCGGAAATCATATAGCTGAACCCTTTGAGGCCAACGCTAGTCATAGTTTCGCATGGACTTCTGGATCGATCTCCCTAAGTGGTTCAGGATTTAGTATTAATCTTGCTAACGAACCCCCAACAAATTATCCAACTGGCACCACTCAATTCTTGGGTGGTATCACAGACGGTGGATTTCATTCTTACCCATTGTTTAATTCTGTTAAAAAGTATTTTTATGTTGGAGAAGCGTCTGCTTCATCAAATAATGCTTATGAATTTTATCCATCCGGTTCAATGTTTGTGTGGAATGTTGGTTCAAATTTTACTGGAGAGGGAATTAAACCAGATACATTTAAAATTGAATTAGCTGGTAGCTCTTTGAATGTTCAAGATGATGGCACTGGAAAACTTAAATTAAATAAAACGGGATCTGTTGTTGGTAACATTTCTTATAATCATGGAATTGCTACTGTTCAACGAAACATTACTGCTAGTGCTACTAGTTTTATATCCGCAGACGGAATTTCTATTCTTGATACTGCAGTTGTTACATCCACTTTCCAATCAATTGTTAATATTTATGAACATACGGTAACTTGTAAGATTCAACCATCGGAATATAATGTAACGCTTAACCCGACAGTTTTTGAAACTGCATCATCAGGCATAGGAAGTTTCAATGAGTATATGGATAGTGGTTCGGCGTTACCCTATGTAACAACATTGGGGTTATATAACGATTCTAATGAAATGTTAGCAGTAGCTAAATTATCAAAACCAATAACTAGAATGAAATACAGTGATCAAACTTTTGTTATTAAGTTTGACGAATAAGGAGAAATTAAATGTCAGATATGTTAAAGAAATATGAAGAATCAACAGCTCCAATCGTTGTTGATGCGCGCAGTCAAGCAGCGGGAGATCAAACAACAGCAGTTAATTTTTTTGATAGAGAATCTACATATCAAGATAATTTTACACCAAGAGATACGGGTGACACAACTGTAACACTTTCTAATGCTGATGATGATACGGTTGGGAATTTTACGAAAGGTGCATTATCACACTATAATCAAGAAATTGTAGATTTGGCTAATAGTCATCACAAGTATAATAGATCAAATGTCGATTCACACTATGTAAATCAGAATTTAAATGCCCCTGGAACGATATATCAGCACGCTGCTTCTGAAAAATAATAAAAGGTTATAAAAATGCCAATTACACCTCGTAGCCGCAAGGCTAAGGGGAGACGGTTACAGCAAGAAGTATGTAATTTGTTGTTGGAACGGTTTTCCCACCTAGAACAAGACGATATTAAGCCAGCTATCATGGGAGAAAGTGGTGAAGATGTAAAGCTTTCCCCAGCGGCCCGTCGATCCATTCCCTATTCGTTTGAATGTAAATCCCAAGAAAGACTTAATATTTGGCAAGCATTGAATCAAGCGGATGGTAATAGTAAAGGACACGAACCTATTTTGGTTTTTAAAAGGAATAGAAGTAAGGTTTATGCGGTTGTTGAATTCGACCATTTACTAAAGTTGTTGGAATTAAACAACAATCGAGCGTTAGACACTTGACAAACTGTGTTAATTCTTATAGATTATCTACATGAATGATATATTACTGTTAATAGAAAGTGTTATTGGGTCTTCTACGAAGTCAACTAAAGATGAACGGTTGTTTATTTGCCCATTTTGTTATCACCACAAACCAAAATTATCCATAAACTTCGGAAAGCGAATGGGTTTTTGGAAGTGTTGGGTTTGTGATGAGAGCGGTAAGCGATTTTCTACACTTTTATATCGTCTTGGATATTCTCGAAAAGAAATCAAAGATGTTCTTCAGGACCATGAAGATTTTTCTTATAAGAAAGAACATAAAGATGAGAATACTAGAAAAATTTCCCTACCTAGAGAATACAAACCCCTTTGGCGACCAAGTGGGGGTTTTGAATATCCCAATGCTATTAAATTTCTTAAAGATCGTGGTTTAACCAAATATGATATCTATCGGCATCAGATTGGATATTGTGAAGATGGATTATATAAATCACGAATTATCATTCCTTCATATGACAATGAAATGAAGTTAAATTACTTCGTTTCCAGATGTTATTATGACTCCCCGATTAAATACAAAAACCCCCCAGCATCTAGAAACAATATTATATTTGAAAATTTAATTAATTGGAAGATGCCTGTGGTTTTAGTTGAGGGAATGTTTGATGCAATTACTGTGAGAAGGAATTGTATTCCACTGTTGGGTAAGATTATGTCTGATAAATTGAAACAGACTTTAATCAAAACCAAACCACCTGAAGTTTATGTAATGTTAGATAGAGATGCTCAAAAAGAAGCTATGAAAATTGAGCAGTATTTGAAATCTTTTTATATAAACGTTAAATTGGTTATACCGACAGATAAAGATCCTAGTGATTTGGGTTTTGAAAAATCATGGGAAGTTATTGGTGGTGCAATTAAAAGTACCTTTGTGGATCTTGTTGGTACAAGGTTCAAAACTGTATAATATATGAAAATAATTGATGTTAAATTTGATAAGTTAAATAGAGTAGTACATTTAGCAGATACTCACATTCGTCTTTTCCAAAGACACGGCGAATATAAAAAAGCTTTCAAAAAACTTTATAAGCAACTAAAGAAAATAGATCTAGATCAAGGTGTTATTGTTGTTGTTGGAGATATTTTACATGCTAAATTAGACATGTCTCCTGAAATGATCGAACTAACTTCAGATTTTTTATCAAATCTTGCGGAGATCGCTCCTACATTGGTCATTGATGGAAACCACGATTTAAATCTGTCTAATCCCCACCGGATGAACAGTCTGTATCCGATTATCAAAAACATTGACTATCCAGACTTACATTATCTATCTGAAAGTGACATCTATAGAGTAGCCGATGCTGAATTTGCTGTATTTTCAATTATAGATGCTTATGCTAGTCCTGAAAATTGGCCAAGTGTAGATGACATGACGGCTAAAACAAAGATAGCTTTATATCACGGTCCTGTTTATGGAGCAAAAACAGATACACGTTTTATGATTAGTTCTCGTCATGTTGAGGTTGGTAAATTTGATGGATTTGACATTGCTATGCTTGGTGATATTCACACACATCAAATTATGCAAAGAAGAAATAAATCACAAAATCAGCCGATTGTTGTTTATTCTTCTAGTTTAATTCAACAGAATCATGGTGAAAAAATAGATGGTCACGGGTATGTTGTTTGGGAAATACCATCTTGTAAAATGGAATTTTGTGAATTAAAGAGTGATACTGGATATGCGACAATAGAAATAAAAAGTGAAGATTTAAATAAATTAGTTATACCCGACAATCTTCCTAAGAATCTTCGATTAAGAATATATGCTTCAAATATTGAAAATACTAAACTTAAGAAGATCATTGCTGTTATAAGAAAGAAATATAAATTACTAGATATCGCGATAAATCCAAGCAAACCCGATCCACAGTCGCCGTCAACACAATTAGAAAGATTTGACACCGGCGATCTCAGTGATGTTAATATTCAAAATTCCTTAATACGAGATTGGATACTTTCCAATTACCCAATAATATCAGATGAAACTATTGAGTCGGTTGTGAAGATTAATAAACGAGTGAATGGTTTGATTAATTATTCGGATCAATCTAGAAACATTCGGTGGAAACCTCTTCGATTTACATTTTCAAATCTATTTTCTTTTGGTGAAAATAATACTATAGATTTTACGAACATGTTTGGAACTAATGGAATTTTTGCTCCAAATGCCAGTGGTAAAAGTTCTTCTATGGAGGCTCTTAGTTTTAATTTGTTTGATAAGACTCCACGAGCATTTCGTGGTGATCACATTATGAATATTAGGAAGAAAAAATTTGAATGTGAATTGTCTTTTGATGTAAATGGTGAGGTTTATGTAATCAGACGAATCGGAAAGAAAAATAAGAAGGGAGCTGTTAAAGTTGATGTAGATTTTTGGAAAGAAAATGATGATGGTACTACAACTATTTTAAATGGTGAAGATAGGTTTGATACTAATGCTAATATTCGTTCTATTGTTGGTACATATGAAGATTTTATTTTAACAACATTATCTGGACAAACTGGAAATTCGCTGTTTATTGATAAGTCTAATTCAGAGAGAAAAGTTCTTCTCAATCAATTTATGGGGTTGAATATTTTTGAGCAATTAGAAAGAGTTGCTAATGAAGAAAGTAAAGAGCTTTGTGGAATTTTAAAGAAGTTTTCCAGGGAAGATTTTACAGAACAGTTAGTATCGTTACAGACTGATATAGAAAAACATAATATTGATTTATTAGAAACCCAAACCCAGATTGACGACTTTGATAGAGAAATGGATGGGTTACAAATTGAGACGGAAACTCTATCGTCTCAGAAAATTAAAGTGCCTGTTACAAATATGGATAAGGGGGTGTTGTTAAAATCTAAAAAATCTCTTATAAAGAAAACGGAGCAAATTGAAAAAAATAAAGATGTGTTGATTTCTGAATCTAATTTAATTAAAGATAAAATTGATTCTT
>Ga0114908_1000588_pt1 | contig 19902 bp, 20 predicted proteins | sample MalvireepMed_s17_FD_87292 | JGI IMG/M metagenome (GOLD analysis project Ga0114908, IMG submission 87292) | Marine viral communities from the Global Malaspina Expedition - Malaspina viral metaG DeepMed_s17 | ecosystem: Environmental > Aquatic > Marine > Oceanic | place: Mediterranean Sea... | reverse complement strand
GCTGACGCCGAGGACGTTGCCGTCTGCTGTGGTATTTACATCACTGTCCGAGCCGTCGTGCTCCACAGCAATGAGTTCGATGAGGGCGCGCCCTGCTGCACTTTTCGTCGTGTTCGCTGTCCCACCGTGCGCTACGAACGTGAGCGGCGTCGTCATGGCTGCGTCTTCGGCCAGTGCTCTAAGCGTCACACCGCCGTAGGCAGCACTCCCTTTCTTGATGCTAAAAAACGTGTCCGTCTCGGCGTAACCCACCCTGCCATGGGCTACGTCAGAACTCTTGAACGCGAGGATCTCGTCGTCGGAAGTGGCCTGGTTGATCGTGAGGCCGATGGACATGTTGGCGTTTGCAGTCTCGTTGACCATCAGCTTCGCTGAGCCTTCAAGGTTCATGTAGGTGCCGGATGTTGTCGGCACCCAAGCGACTCCGCCCAATATTCCTAACTTGCCCCCAGTGGCAACGTTGACGTTCCCGGCCAACACCGCGAGATTGCTTCCGTCAAATGTTAAATTAGCTTCAGAATTTATAGTACTTGAATCAACCGAAGTTATTACTCTATTATTAGTAGAATTTGTATAACTACTAACTGCGGCCGAGGATAGGCCTGTTATTCCGGCACCATCTCCTTTAAAACTTCCAGTAATCGCACTACCTGTAATTCCACCATCTACTTCTATGTTACCACTAGCGCTTATATCTCCTAATACAGTTAGGGCTTTTGCGGGAGTTTCGATACCAATGCCGACTCTTGGTTTTGTAGCACTTCCACTTACATATAAATCTACACCTGAACCTTGTGAAGCGGATACGATGAGACTGCCGGTGAGTTGAGTGTCGCTTACTGAGATTAGCCCTTTGCGGGCTATGAATTCGTTTGCCATATATTTCCTCTTTCACTATCCAAAGGATAATTATTTTATTTTATATTTTTATAATGTTCGTGTTGCTACTTTAACCGTCCACGATCCGGTCGAAGAAGTAAATTTTAATCTAGCATTTGCAAGCGAACCGTCCATCGTAAAAGTAGCATCTGATGTGTCACCAATGTCTGGGGTTGAGAAGTCCGTAAACTGTATCGTGCCCGCAAGAGGTTTCCAAGCTGCTATAACAGTACCAGCTCTTATACCTAGCCCGCCGCCTTCGACAACAGAATAATCAAACTGAGCACTTGAGTATGAAGCGGTAGCAACTGTTGCAATAATCGATGTAGTTTCAGAACCACCCGTAGCAACCACTACCGATGATCCAGAGATATTAGTACCAGCAACGGCAACACCCGTACTAAACGTTACTACGTCAGTAGTAGTAGCGCCAGCGTTTGTAATTTGTGCTAGTGTAACATTTCTAGTACCACCAAGGGTTACAGTTGCGCCATTAATAGTAATATTATTAGAAGTAACAGCACCGGAAGATACAGTAAAGTTGGTTGAATTAAACGAAGCTACACCCTTATTTGAATCAGTTGCATCTTCACCAGAAATCGTAATTGTTTGATTACTAGCAACAGTATCAATGCCCTCCCCACCAGTAACCGTAAGAGTTTGGGTCTTAAGAGCAACAGTTCCACCACCACTTTCGCCAGCAGTAGTTAATGTACTTACAATATTACTTAATCCAGAACCATCACCGGAATATGAACCTGTAAACTGACTGCTACTAATTGGATAATTGAAATCAAACTCTTGAGTTGTATGGGCCCATGTCATTGATGGGTTGGTTTGACCACCCATGTCAATTTCAATACCAGCACCATTAGCGGCTGTACTATTTGCAGAGCCCGAAGCAACGGTAATTAATGCATCTTCAACCTTAAGTTCTGATGTTTGGATTTGTGTAGTAGCACCTTGAACAAGTAAGTTACCAATAATCGTAACATCACCTGTAAATGATCCAGTATCGAATGTTACAGTAGAAGTTGTAGCGACCGCCTGTCCAATTGCAACAGTTGGGGTAGCAGTTTCTCCACTATTATTTGATAATGTGACACCCGTTCCAGCTACTAGAGATGCAACATAATCTCCCGTAGTGTGGGTACCCATCGTGATTAAGTTATTTAGATTTGACTGTCCAGTACCACCATCAGCGACCGGAACGTCTGCACCACCAACACGGAAAATACGATTACCTTCAACAGCGATATCGCCAGCAGATGCTCGGGTAATTGTTGTGTCACCTCCCGACCCAAGATTAAGTGCTGTAAGTTCTAGTGAATCGCTTACACCAATACCAATTGAATCTCGCAGTGTTGCTCCACTTTCTGCTACGGGATCTGTTGTGCCGTTACCAACGATCATCTCACCGTTAGCAAGAACCGCCATTGCGGTTATTGCACCAGTACCACTACCAAGTAGAACTCCGCCGTCGGTTAAGGTGGAAGCTCCAGTACCACCATCAGCAACTGGAATATCAGTTCCACCAGCATGGAAGATACGATTACCTTCAATACTAAGAACACCACTAGAAGCTGTTAATGTATTAGCTGATGCGTGGTTAAGTTCAATTGTGTCGATTCGGAGGCTGTGTCCTGACAGGGTAAGCGCCGACGACGATAGCACCATCGTATCAGACGAGCCCCCGACCTTCCATGAGAAATCATCGTTGCCTTGATCATACGCCATCCAACCCCGGTCCTCGTCGGCGGCGTCACCAAACGCTAACGTACCAACGCCGCTCGCGCCTGAGAGCACGACAACCCGTGCTTCGCGGCCCAGCGCGTCATTGTTCTGGAACACCGCGACGGTCGCGCCGTCATAGGACGGGATAGAGCCCGCACCGTCGATGAACAGGGCACGGCCGCCGACACCGCCGAGGTTGAACGTGGGATCACCCGCAACCGTCAGATCACCCGAGCTGCTCACCATGAACAAATCGGTGGACACCGACGTACCGGCCTTGATCAGATATTCGTCGCCGCCCCATGCCGTCATGATCGGCGCGATCTCCAAGATAGCCAGGTCGCCAGTGTTCCCGCTGCCGCTCACGTTGGGCTCCAACTTCATCAGCGACCAAGTGTGTGCGTTAGTTGTGGGCTGCATCGAGATGGCTGGACTGAACCGCATGTAGGTCCAAGGCACGCTCGATACCGAATAGTTATCTTCGGTCACGACATCCGTGAAGACTATGGATTGGCCCCCACCGCTGTCCCCTGACGAGAAGGTCAGCCGTCCATCGTCAGACGAGATGCTAGAATTAACCAGCGAGTCCGTGAAAATGATACTTGACCCGTCCCCGACCGTTACGCTTCCAGAAATTCCTAAACTTCCAGTAACTTCGGAATTACTTAATGCTATTAGACCCTTACGAGCGATAAACTCATTAGCCATTCATATTCTCCACACAATAGTTCATAATATAATTAGTTTTAAAATTTAGGAAACAATCTAAAATAGGTTTGTACTGTCCAAGTATCGGGGCCGGAGCCTGTACTGGTTATTCTCAAATGAGCATTTGCTCCAGTTAAAATAAAAGAAAACGATATATCTGACGTATCTCCAACAGAAGCAGCCGATACGTCGCTAAACGAAAGTAGGTCACTACCACCTCCCAACCAAGTAGCCAATAATATTCCTTGTCTTGCACTACCACTTCTAAATGCTCTATAATCAACATTAACTCCAAGAAAAGACGATGTTGGGATGGCTGGATCTAAATTAGCAGTTGCACCAATAATTCCAGTAGCGGTAGAACCGGACAGTATCACCGATCCCGTAAGTATTGGAAGTCCTACGCCCGGTAAAAGTGTCGTTGTAACCATCGATGCGGTATCTGCGGTAATAGCTACTGAAGCCGTTCCTGCAGAAACAATAGCAAAAGATGCCGTAGTGGCCCAACTCGCTGATGCAGCAAGGTCTACAAATATACTAGGATTTCTTGTTACAGTACTTGTGGTATTTTGAACCAACACAGTATTATAACTATCAACAGCCTGAATTGTTACTTTGTATTCAGACTGTGGAGTTATAGTAACTCTCAAGTCAGGTATGTCTAAAGCAATCCCAGATGGAATAGTATACGGCATTTAACTTACCTTGTAACGGAAGGTCTTACAACAAACTTTCCTTCAATAGTTCTACGAGTAGTTGACCCACTTATCATTAATACATCATAAACATAATCTTGAGCATCTAACAACGAAGAAGAGGCTGGAGGTAAACTAACATAAAGTGAACCCGAAGTGTTCGGCGCTATCTTTTCAGTTTGAAAAAGCGCAGATGTATCTTCTGAAGAATACGTTTCGCGCACGTGGCCACTAAACGTTTGGTCTGTTATATTAATTGGTGTGTTGGTCTGATCAGTAATTGAAACTAAAATTTTAAAGGTTTCACCCTGACCTACTGTTAAACTAGTACTTTGTGCCATAATTTTGAATCCGAATTAAGTGTCTTACTATAAGTATTTTTATATAAAATAAAACCTCCCCAATGCTGAGGAGGTTTTGTTTTTAATACTTTTTATGTTTCTTATCAAAAACTTTTAGTAATTCAGGATACACAGATCTGGTTGGACGGTCACTTCTACTTGCATCGGATCATCGGTATCAAAACTCAACTCACCAAAAGTAACCTGAGTAACTATACATCCTTTAAGAATCCACTCTTCAACTTTATCTCCCACGGGGCCTAATACATTAATTGTTATGTCCTTCTTATAGAAATCAGCATATCCATCTCTACCCGTTACACTTTCGTGGTGAAGTCGAACCCATTCCATTACCGACTGAGAAGACGAAGGAACAATTGGATCAAACAACGTCATTGAAACTGGTCCCCACACAGAACGGCCCTTAACGTATCGCTGAACATTGATATGATTAAGAACCTTTGCATCTTGGGTTAATGACGGTCTTGCAACACCCTTAACTACATACGCTGGAAGGCCGTCGGCATATAGAATAAATCTATTTGCCATCTTCGGCTCAAATGCCTTAAAGAACAGTTCTTGTTCATTAACTAGGTTTGCCATATTTTTGTCTCCAAAAGGTCTTTTATATAATTATCAACGTATCTTAAAATATAACGATTAATTTCCTGGGAATGTTGCGCCCGTTGGCATAATGTTGAAATCAATAACAATGAATTCAGCTGCCCGTGCGGGTTGTAGATAAATTTGACCAACTAATTGGTTTCTATCAATCACATCCGGTGTATTGTTTGACTCGTCCATGACCACACGGAAGGCATACAATCCTTGTCTTTCCTGAACACTGGCCAAGTATGGATTAACAATGTTCAAGAAACGGTTTCTTGTAGCTTCTGTGTTTTGTTCAAACACTAGGTATCTTGACGATGAAGCAATAAACTTCTTCATCGCGATCAAAAGACGCCGGACATTAATCCGGTCAAGAGCACTAGCTTTCTTCTGTAGAGTCTTCTGACCCCAAGCAACAATTCCCTGTCCTGGGAAGGTTGCAATTGGATTAACCCTATTCTCATAAAGTTCATCTCTAGTTGCTCTAGTCAAACGACTCTTTGTTTGGGTTGCGCCTGGGATTCCGCCGCGATTCAATCCAGCAGGAGCAAACCATTCAGCAGCAGCATTATCGTTATATGCAAATACTTCAGGTAATACGACCGAAGGAGGAGCCCACACGAATCTATTAGTATTAGTATTTAAAACTTTAACCCACGGATACCAACCAGCAGCATAATTTGTATCAAGTAATGCAGCTTTTGAAATCGCCATAGCTACATTAGCTGGACAACTTGCCAGATCCATGATATAGAAGCAGTCTTGTCTATCCTCACACGCATCAATTGCATATTGAGTAACATATGGATGTTGTTCATAATTGACCCCAGGAATCACTAACAAATTAATATCAAATGATTCAGGATTCTTAATTGCGTCAACAGCTTTCTTAAAGGCTACTGAACCTTCAGCAGTGGATGTTGATAAATCAAACCCCTGTGTATTGGTAGCTACAATGGACTGACCAAGTGTTCTTTCACGACTTGGTTTAAATCCATCATACCCACCCTGCATTGGTACTGTGAATTTACGATATGTAATATGAGAAGAATCAGTAAGACTTAAATTATCTCCAGCAACCTCACTAGCTCTTATGTTATCAAGTGAAAATTCAGTTACAGTCGATGGTACTGTAGAAACGGTTGCCTTATCTGGTATATAATTTACCGTTGTAGCACTATTTGGAATGGGAGCAAGATAACTCGCATTTGTATAATTTGTAGCAGTATAATCATACCCATAGAATTTCTTAGGATCGCGTGTAGCGGTAGTACTGTGTCCAGTATTCGTTCCTTGGGTCCAAGCGGTATCGAATACTAACGGAGGAACTGGATTATCTGTTCCGGTCGCCCCTGACGAAGCAGCCCACGGTGTAGATACAGCTGCAAATCCGTAAGGTACCGTGGTTTCTGGCAATCCATAAGCATCTGCACTTAATTCAATTCTAACATATCTACTCTTGTTTGAATAATCTCCTTGATAAAAAGTTTCCGCGGAGACAGAATCAGTAAATGGAGCACTGTTTCCAATTCGTCTAGCAACAAAATCTGAACTATTTGAATCAAGGTTCAAATTATCATATTGTTCTAAGATTTCTGGATTCTTATCCGTGTCTCCATGTCTCCTAACCAACAAGGAAAACGTGCCAAAACTTCCAGACTGTGTTTGATACTTAACAGATTGAATAGAAATCTTAACAGCTCGATTTGAATTTGTTCCATCGGCTAAGGTATGAACCTTAAATAGATCCCATCGATTTCCACTAATTAGTTGTGAACGAAGATATGGAGTCTTTGCATTGGTGTAAGCAGCAGGGGATGAACTTCTTGATCCACTAAAGTTTACAGCCGCGGTTCCGGTTACCGTGGAAGCAGAAGCAAATGTAATACCTCCCCGTGTCGGATCAACCGCATCGGGGAAAAATGCATATACATATCCGGGCTTCGTTCCGTAAGGATTAGTTCCTATTGCATTTCTTACACTACTAGCACTTGATCCAGAAATACTAACAGTTGTCCAAGTAGCGGTACCAGATGTACCAGCAGCACCACCTGAAGAACTCAGGTACATAGTAACATTATCCATTGTTGGAGCAACAACAGAAGCAGATGTTATCGTAGAACCACTAAGAGTCGGATGGAAAATAGCTGCTACTCGCGTACCACCTGAACCACTAACAATTAATTTGGTGGTTTTAAGAGTAGCTGTTTCTGCACTAGTTCCATCCAATCCAAGAACACGAACCACGGTTGCTGATTGTGCTTCTTGTAAATAATTTTGAACAGTATATCCAAGATAACTGTATTCATCTGCTTTACCAAATCTCTCTTCGAACTCTGTCTGACTATCAACAATCACTGGAATGAATGCTGGACCTTTCTGAGCAACGCCAACAAAAGCTGCACCAATGTTAGCTACACCTTGCTCTAAGAAGGATAAATCTCGTTCTCGCGTAAATACGCCGGGGCTGACTACACGCTCTGCCATATCTTAATCTCCATTAAGAAGTTTCAATCTCACCTGTTTCTATATTCAATAACCCCTCGCCGTACTTTTTATTAAGTTCAGCAAAGTAACTTTCTTCGTCCGAAACCAAATTCAAAAACTCTTGTTTTGCATTCTTAACTAAATTATCTAAAACCGTGTGTTGAAGAACTAACTCACTTAAGTACTCAGCAACCACCGATACCTGTTCACGGCCGTCTTTGATCTTTTGTAGTTCTTCTTCAGTAATTTTACTCATAAAATAACCCTTTAATAAAAAACCCTATGGAGGGGAGTCTTCCACCTCACATGATAAATATGTCTTTTAAATCCCAAAATTAACCAAGCTCAGTATCACCTAAATCTATTCTTTCGGTTATTACCAATTTTTTATTTGTAAATCTAACCATATTTGTATCAATTGGATTTCCATGTTTATCTACAGTGGTTTCAGGCAACAAATAAGCTTTAACCATCAACGTAAATTCAGACCTAACCAATCGGTCTGAACGCTGTGGTAATACTACAGAATTATTATATGATTCTACGCTTGTTTTAAACTTATATTTATTTTTATCTCCCCAATAATTCTCAACTTCAAAAGATATTTGTTCTACCAACCCATTCATTTGTTGCTGATATTCTGTCCAAATCATACAACTATACTCTACATCATAAAAATCTGGATACATTACAGAAATATATCTTTTACTTTCTTTAATTCCATTCTGTATAGCAAATCTATCATATTTGTTTCTAGAATTCCACGATGTTGAATAAAAATCTCTTTCCAAATATTTATTAATTGGATTATTTAATTCATTCTTTGCAATATTATTTCTCTTAATCATAATGAGTGGAATTTGTAATTTTCCCCGTGTGTCTCTCAACACACCATCCTTTCGTGTATTCTTCCAACGTTCTGGATTTGCGTACAAAATTGGAACAGAAACTTTAAGATCATCTTGAACCACAAATGGTTGAATAACTTCATCCATATACTTTATTATAGCAGTATCAATATCAACCAAAGAAATAGAAATTCGTGAAGGTTCTTCTGCTTTAGTATCCAATCCACGATTTCTATATTCTTCAGAATTTTTAGCATTTGTTTTTAAATTAATGTTAATCATATCTGTCTAGGTTCAATTTGAATATTACTTCTTCGTGTCAAGTGTGTCTCACAAATAATAGACTCATTATATCCAGGCCTTCCAGCAATCAGTTGAACTTCTTGAATATTATCAATCTCATAAAAAGCATCATTATAACCAACAATGTCACCAATTTCTGGATAAATGTGACGTTCTTCAAGTATACTACGAACAAATCTAAATTCTACTTCTTGAGTTTGATCAATTCCAAAATCAGCATTACTAACAGCTGCATTTGGTTGATAGTCAATGAAGGCAGAAACTTCTACACCAGTATAAGAAATCTTTTCAGTAGACTCCCCATAAATATTTGTATTTACATAATCAAGATTTAGTTTATATAGAATGACCAACGTATCAATAATTTCCGCACTAATCTCTCTATTGATGTGTTGAAAAAATTCAAAATCTTTACTAGAAACAAATTTAGGCATATTACATTACATAAATTGGAATGGGCACTTTTTGAAGAATCTGACTTTGATGTCCAACAGCCTCAGCCTGAGCCTTCATCTGTTGAAACCTTCCAGAAGCTTCTAGGGTTTCCTGTAACTCTTTAACTAATTCCGTTTTTTCTTGAACAGCTTCCCTTCTAAGAATCTCTCCGTCCATCCTAATATCTGCATTTGGAATAGGAACTGATTGATATTTAGAACGAATAAGCCCAAGAAGCTCTTTAGCGAGAGCTAATGTATATTTGTAAATCCACACCTTACCAACCGAATTAATATTTGTATATTGAATGTGTGATAACGGAACATTTGAAGCATCACTCACAAATTGATTAACAGTACCCACCTGAACCGCCGAACCCGTCTTTTCATTTAAAACATAATAATCAAACCATACTGCAAAGTTATTTAATGGAATTGGTGAAAGTTTAAGTTTATTATTAGAAACTGTAAATGTATACTGACTTTTTCGAATCACATCATTAATTTCAATAGCTTGAACACGAAGCATATCTTCATAAGCTGGCATCATAACAAATGTAATCGCCGGAGAATAATCATCAAATCCAAATTCAGCAAATAAATTTGTAATACCTAATCCAGTTGCAGCAAACGGATCATAATATCTAGAAATGGCTGGACTGCCTTGATGATATACTTTTCTAAGTTCAATTGCATTACCACTTTCACTTGGGGTTGACCATAAAGCATTCAAATCATAAGAAGCTGTATTAGCAGAAGCAGTAATATGTCCTCTCTTTAATTCTACATTTCCGCCTGATAATGCTTCAGTACCATATTCTGCCGATAAACGAACTATTTGGTCAAGGGGTGTTGCTATAATATTTTTTTGAGTAAAATCTTCAGAAGTAGATGTTCCCATAAGGGTATACATATTATCTCTAATTCTAAATTGATTTACCTGTTTTCCATATTCAATAATCGACTCTTCCAAACATGTATAAATTTGCATATCCTGAAGCTCTACATCCATTATAGGATAACCCAAGCGGGTTGCTACAAAATTTGCAACCTTTGGACCATCCGTTTGAAAAAGAGATTCACTATCAAAAATACCGAAAGGAGTTAATCCGTTTGGATTTGTTGGATTACCATCATAGGAAATATATTCTGGTGTGGTTGCCATTATGTTCTCTCTGTACAATTTTTCCTGACTATAAATAGTAGGTTAACTTTAAGAAGACTATTTATGAGTAACCAAATTTATATACGGAATTCCTAGAATGGCAAAAACCCTATACGCTTTTGATTTTGATAATACTTTAGTAGTTTCAAATTCTAAGGTCATTGTAAAACATGATGGTGGAAAGATTAGTCATCTAACTCCATATGATTATGCTGGGTATGTACAAAAAGATGGCGATAAATTTGATTTTTCAGAGTTTTCGGAGATAAAAGATCCAAAACCAGTTAAAAAGTATATGGACTTATTCAAAAAAGCAATAAAACACCCAGGCGCCGATGTAGCAATCGTTACCGCAAGGGGCGTTGATAGTGAAAGACAAATTGCGAAATACTTAAAATCAATAGGAATTACCAAGGATGTTAGAATCAAGGGTGTACAGTCGGCGAGTCCACAAGCAAAATCACACTACATAACTAATAAAATCAAAAAAGAAGGCTATACCAAAGTTAGATTTTTTGATGACCACGAAAAAAACATAGATGCAGTTAAAGGAATAGCCAAAGATCTAAATATTGATCTACAAACCCACTTAGTTCCTAAATCAGAATATGAACCACTTATTCAAGGATATGAAAAAGACGATCCTACCAAAAAACGCGGTAAAAACGTAGGTAAGTTAGCACAGATATTAAAACAAAGAGTAACAAATCCTAATACTGGTAACCAAATATTAATTAAAACTGCACTTAAGTACGGAGAAACACATCCTGCCCACCAAATAGCAAAAGGTGTAATCAAACGTTCACTTGGAAATTAGGAGATGATCTTCGCTCTTTCCTTCCGTTCTTCGACCAACCTATCGTAACCTTCTTCATCAAGGTGGGTCACCGCGATCCAGGCGTGGGACATCTCATCCGCAGTTCGACTACCACCGTCAACCCACTGATCCGAATCTGGGTTGTTGGGGTTCTCGGCCGTGTTGTCGTACCACTGCTTCATAACTAGGACCGCTCCCGCCGGGACCAGAGGTGCAACATCGTCTTCATAGAGGTGGCTCTGGTGCCAAGTTGCGCTCCAGTTCGAAATCATACTGATCACTTCTGTGCGTCCCGTCTTCGGATAAAAGATCTCTAAAGACGCGGATACCAAGCGCAGGTGTCCGTGTGGTTGGAAGCTGTCGATGCGAACCGGATGCTCGAAAGACTTGAAACCTTGGGTCATAGTCGTGCCATTGGGACGCATGAGCAGCTCGCCTTCACGCAGACCATAAAGAGAGAGATCTTGTTTGTACTCGTACTCGTAGTCTTCTGGGTGGAGCCAAATGCCCAACTCCACAACGTTATTCTCAATACTCGTATTCGGGGCAGCCGCGCCTAACCCGCCAGGATACATATGGATGTCCCAGCGGATATATGAATCTTCGGGCATGACCCGGCAGACGCCATCGGGAATGAGTTCACCCAACTTACCCATCGCATACTCAGACGCCCGGTCACCAGATGCTTCAAAGCTACCATCTTCTTGTAGGAGCTGAAACGTAGTATTCGCGTGATGGACCACGGCCTTAGCGCCAACGCCCCTTGGTTTCACCTGCAACGCTTTGATACAGCGTTCTCCACCCGCGTGACCCGTGGGAACGAAGGGCCTATGCCACATGTCGAGTCCGTGGGCTGGTACGTCAATCGGGGTCGAGGGAACGACCACATCAGGCGAACCCAAGGTAGCCGTGAACGACCACTCTTCGGTATCGATGAGATCTAGCTCCGGTATCAACTCTGGATCGCCCATCTGCGCACCCTGGTCAGTCCACTCGACAATGGTGTTGATATCCTCATCAGAGAGTCGCCAGTCGTGTTTGAGTTCCTGAATGCCAATATCGTTGTCGTAGTAGTACGGTGGCATCAGACGATTGGAAACTTGACGGCGGATACGACGAGCGTAACGCTTGGCATCGTCGTAATCAACCAGATTAATGGGTCCGATCCCACCTGGCCGATGACAAACCGTGCAGTTCTTCTGAATAATCGGAGCAACATCTTTCGCATATGTCACCGGATCGTCTTCTATTGACTCTTGAGCCAAAGCTTGGGTAGGAGACAGTACAACAAAAGCAGCAACTATCATTAGTGGTTTATAGGTCATTATTTTCCTCCGAACATATTATTATACCTATAAATATGACGAAAGTATTACAAACCTAAAGGGACCACTAGTCCCCCAACATATAAACTACTGTTTCTTTAGCTTCTCTTTACCAAACGAACAAGATATCCCTTAATGGAAGGGCCAGTATTCTGCGGTTTCTCAGCCTGTTCGACAGATAATCTAATCTTATAGTCAAAATCAGAGTATTTCTTATCATATCGGGACTCAATGGACTTATACAAACTCTTCTGTTCATCCTGCGTCAACGTCTCCACTGATACCTTAACTGACTGATATTCCTCACTGTTCACCAAGTTCTCTGCAATTGGATCAAACTGGAGGAGAAGATCTTCATACTTTGACACCGTTGGGTTTCGTAGTGGAACCCATCCTGTAGTATCAAAATCTAAACGTAACTTTCGATTGTTCTTTTTCATAACAGTATTCCTTTTATAAATTAATGATGTATTAATGTAACCCCTTTAACAACTCCTGTCAAGGGGTAGACTTAAAAAAGTATTTAATAAGTCTAAATCAATTACCAATAAAGGTATAACAATTCCTTCCCATTGTCAAGGGGTAGAATAAAGAAATTTACAATAGGACAAAAAAAGAAGGGTGGACCCGAAGGCCCACCCTCTTTTTACTATCTACCCGAAGGTATTATTATCAACTAACTTAGATTAACTCCAAGCGGTCGATAACGATCTTGCCGTAGAACTCAGGCCGGACTACCTGCTTCGCGTAGCGGGTCATAACTCCCCTGCGCGGTGTGAAGTTAGTCGGATCGTACACCAGAGGCGTCATAATCAACGGAATATAAGGTGCATATACCGCTCCTGTCTCTAGGAAGTTCGCCCCGCGGAAGCCCATAAGAACAACATTGTCGAGCATATACGGGTTCTTATAAATCTGGAACCGATTCTGGAATGACCCAATCTGGGTTACTCCAGCAGTAAATTCCATCGAATCACCGTTTGTGCCAGCCATGAAACCTGGGATGGTTTCAAGGATCGTAGCAACAGTTGGCGAGCAAACTGCGAAGTTAGCACCACCACGAAGGGTGAGCTGGTGAATCCGATTGGAAACCTTCTGCATCTTCTGTCCAAGCGTCTGGAACCAAGTCATATTAGTCCAGGCAGTACCCGTTGATGGGGTCGAGGCAAAAGCTGCGGTTCCTGCATCATAAATCGATCCAATCTGAGCCGACCAGTAGTCGGTTGTAGTAGCTGCCTGAATAAGCATGTCAAGAATCTCCAAATCAACTTCTAAGGAGATATGATCACTCAACATACCCGTCAACTCAGCCTCAGCATCAATGCTGTGATAAGCATTGAGGTCTTGGGCCAGTTCTGGCGACCATACAGATTTCAGCTTACGCGTCTTAGCTGCAATAGTCTCTGACCTAAGTGAAAGGTTAACCTCTGGAATGCCGATATCGGCCTCACCAGATGCAACCTCAAAGTCCCCGGCTTGGTTAGTACCAACCACCGTCGCGGGCTGTTTGCTGTATTCCACACCATTTAGAACAGCAGCTGCTGCATAAGGAGCAACAAAGTTAATCGTTGTACCACTATGAGCTGTCTTAGTGAACTGTGGTAACCAGTTACCAAAGTTAGCAACCGATCCCGAAGGAATAAATGACCGAACAGCATTCATGTCTGGATTTGTTAATGCTGATGCTGAAATTGAGTGTACAATGTATACTCCTGAAACAGCTTCAAAATCCAAGTCAGATGCCGATGCGGTCCTCAATCCGGCCGTAATTCCGGTATGACCAGTAAGCGTGACATTATTAATAGAATAAGCATGCCTACCAGCACCATATAGACCATTGCGTGGTAAGGTTCCACTACCACTCGTATTTCCATAAACGGAATCACCAGCAGTACGACCCTGTGCAGTTGTTCCATACTGGAAGTCCATATAAAAGACTAGCCCAGCAGGAAGGTTCATTGGTTGAACCGATACAAAGTTCTTGGCAGCAATCTGCCCCAGAACCTTGCGGACGAGAGGTAGAGCCACGCCGGCCCAGTTCTCGTTACCTGTTAAAGAAACCTCGTTTAGAAGCTGACCAGCTTGGTTCTCAAGCAATACGGCCATTCCACTACGTTCATGTCCTTCCAATCCATCCAAAAGGCCAGAGCCTTCCCACTTCTCAGCCATGCCTCGGGCTGCGCTTGTGAGCTGACTGTGAGCTGTAGTTGCTTCATTTAAAAAGCTCGATACATCACTCATTATTCAATCTCCATTAATTGTTAAAGTATCTCGTTGATGCCGGCAAGTTGTTTCATTCTATTCCTAAATCCGGCGAATTGATCTTCTTCAATGACCTCTGACGTTGGGGCAGTACCACCAACGACCTTTGAAGCAATACCCTCAGCAATAACTTCCGTTGAGGAAGTAGTTTGCTTCTTTTTATTAGCAGGAACGTTAACGTTAATCGTAGCTTCAGCTAATGTAGCATAGAGAAGCTTAACTTCACGGATTGTCATAGCAAGATCAAACGTTTCGACAACGTGAATTTTCTGTTCTTGTGATAGTTCCTTACCCTTAAACAACTTATTTGTAAACAGTAACTTAGCATTTAGAAGATTGACTTCATTGAGCTTTCCGCGAAGCAATTCAACAGCTTTACGATATTCGTCCAGCTCACTTTGTAGTCTCGTATTTTCCTGGGCCAGTTCGGCGTCATCTTCATCAGACATCTCGGCCTCAATTTCACGAAGAATGGCGTCTAAGTCGAGGTCTTCTTCAACTTCCTCCTCGTCCTCATCCTCTTCATCTTCAACTTCTTCCTCTCCATCTTCAACTTCTTCCTCTTCATCTCCTTCTTCAACTTCCTCCTCGTCATCATCTTCAAGCGAGGGAACTTCTTCATCGTCATCGTCATCGTCATCGTCACCAAGCGCATCAACTTCACGTTGAAGTTCGCGGATAATAGCTTCAAGGTCTAAATCTTCAAGATCTTCGTCCTCTTCAGCTTCCTCATCATCCACATCATCCACATCTTCCACTTCCTCTTCATCCTCTTCACGAACAGTGGGTGCATTAAGTTCCGGTCCACTAACAGTAGTTGTGGCTCCGCGGACGGTAATATCAATCTCGTCCACCGACTCAGCCTCTTCAACCTCTTCCGAAATCTCTTCGGTTTCTTCTGAAACTTCGTCCTCATTGACGATTTCAACTTCATCAGACGCTTCTACTCCCTCACCAACTTCAGCAAAGTCCTGAGCACGTGCACCACGTTGTGGATCGTGTGCTTCTTCGACTTCCTCTTCTGATTGTGAAAGAGCTTTTGTTATCTCTGCCTTAATGGTAGGAGCGATTGTCTCTTCAAGCTGTAACTTTGCATTTGCAATAGCGGTTTCGCGAACTTGCTCTGCATCAGCAATAGCTTCTCTGAGTAAATCGTTTGTAAATTCTGCCATTTTTAAACCCCTTGTAATTTAAAAGACTATTTGAGTCTTTATTTGGTATTGTATAATACAAAAAACCGCCTAACATTAGGCGCACTCTATTAATATATATCATCTATATTTTAGAAAAATTAAAATTTATTATATTTTTTATTATTTCGCTTTTTCTTCTCTTCTCTGATTCTATTCTTGATAGCTTCTTCTTTCTTTAATTTTCGTTTTACAGAAGGCTTTAAGTATTCCCGTCTGCGATAAATCTCTTGGATTATGCCCGCTTGTTTGACTTTTTTATTAAAAATCCCAATAGCCTTTTGTAGATTATTTCCCGTAACTTTTACAAATACCATTTTTACATTTTTTTCCTTTCAGATAATTTTTTATCTATAGAGTTTACATTCAAATCATTCATTTTTCCCAAAAGCTCAGTTCTTCTTAAAACTTTAAAAACTAAATTTTCTGTTGAAAATTCTCCACCCCTAGCTAAACCAGAACTTCTCATCTTTCTAATCTTTTCTTTTGTCTTTTCAATTACCTGAATGACCTCTGAGTATTTTCCTTCCTTATACTTTTTTAATAAAACATCATTATATAAATTAAAGAAATATTTTGATTTCGTCAAAACATCGTCTTCATCAAAAACAGCATCAATTGGTTTTGGCTCTTTTATCCACTTATCCTCTAAAACAGAATAAAGTCCTGTTGCCGTATGTTTTTCCGACACATCTTCTACATACACTTCTATTTCATATCCATCAATTTTAATATCGTGTTTAATATTCCAATATGCTTTCATTAAAGTAAAAAATCTTGAAACCAAATTTAAATCCTTATTAAGATCTTTATACTCAACAATAATGTGTAAATCTATATCAGAATAATTTGACCAATTATAAGCTGCTAAACTACCTGTAAATCTAATATCTTGAATTTTAACCTTTTTATCTATATTCCAATCTTCGATAAACTTCTGAGATACCTTTAATAAGATCTTTCTTACATTCTTATTTAAAGTCTTATCTTCTTCCCAAACGCTCTTATTAAGAGTATCTTGGATGTGGAAAGATTTCATTACATCACGAACGTTCATTTTAAAACTCCGTTCGTGCGGCCAATTTATAAGAAATGGCTATAACCTCTCTAATGGGTTTTGATAAAAGGTGGGATTTTTGTTCATCAGTAAGACTTTTCAAGACCTTTGAAACCATAAAAGCAGAAAACGCATCTACAGGTTCACCCTTGAAGTTTCCACCAATTTTTTTCTCACACAATTGATGTATCTTTCTTTCTAATCTTTCCGATTCGTAAATTTTCTTATGAGTTTCAAAAAACCCTCTCAAATCAAAATTTTCATCGGACATCAACTTGTTTACTAATGTATCAGTAGCAGCTTTACCTAATGTTTCTAAAACTTTCTTAGTATAAGATGCTTCTTTAAGAAGAATTCCTAGTCTACGAAGAACGTCCCGATTCGTGGTCATTTTACTTCTGCTAAGAAATCATAGATCAACGAATCAATATTTAAAATAAGTTGGGGAATAGGATCAATACTTTCATTGATAAAAGCACCTGGGGTTGATGGGTTGGAAACTACATCAAAACAAATTAAATTATAATCCTCTTGAACTTCAAGAGTATCTTCATTAACATTTTTTACAGTACCAATCCCGCGGCTACTTACACCGAGCCGAATATTATTTTTAACAAGTTCGCGGACGATATTACCAGCAGGAGTTGAAAGAATTTGCATATCTCCCACCACAGAATCTCCATTCATGCCAATTTTGGTAACATTAGCACAAACATTTCTTAAATTAACTATTGGACTTTCGGGATGGTCTAATTCACCCAAAGCACGATTCTGTTCAACAAATTCTTTGCCATATCGAATCACCTCTTTTGTTAAAATCTTTCTTGGATAAATTCTACCATTTTGATTTTTTGAATTTGCATGTTGTAAAGTGACATGTCGCAACACAAGAGGCTTACTCGTATCACGTGCTTCATTGATAAGTTCATTATCATAATATAAAAGATTTTGTTCTATTAAAAGCTTTCGGTCACTCATATTTTTAGCTCTCTCAGTTTATGAGAAATTTTTACTAATCTCTCTTCAATTTTATAAATATCTTTTAATGTTCTCTTCCAATAACTACTTGACGAATATCCAAATTCATTTTTATATCTTGATAAGATTTTTAATTGAGCATCAACCCGTCCTAGTGCCTTTTTTGCTTCACGAATTGATAACCCAATTTTTTGTCTAGAAGTTTTTTCTTGATCACTTCTAAACGCATAGTACTTAGAAGTTCCTTCATTGATAATCTCATCAACTTTTCGATTAAGAGCTTCTTTACCACGCTTAGTTAATTTCCATCCAAGCTTTTCGGCTACAGCTTTTATTTTTTTTCTATTTATTAAAGATTTTCCCGCAAACACGTGCGGAGTCAAATAACCACCAACACTTGCGGTTGTAGTTATTTCATCCAACTCTTTTCGAATTACTTCTCTAATAAATTTTCTAAGATATTCTTCATTCATGGGGTTGGAAGTTGTTTAATTGGTTGTCCAACTCATAACCAATCATCAATGCAGTTAGATGATTATTTTTAACATATTTAAGCGATTCAAAATTATTTAATTGATTTCTAATCTCTGCTAATTTAATTTTTTGAACATCATTCTGAACATGTTCGATTTTTTTATTAATAGAATCGGAAAGTTTTTTAGCTTCGTTTTTAGCTAACTGTAAAATATGACTTGTATCAGTTCCCTTATTTAAAAACTCTCTCAAAAGATTCTTTTGATCTTCATTTAACTTCTTATATTTCTTATTGAACTTTTCAAGAATTAATCTATAAGTCAACAATCTCAAATCCTCTTCTTGTTCTCTTAATGTATTTACAACTTCACTTTCAATTACAATATTCTTATTTTCAGTCTCACCACAGAGGTATTCAACTAATGTATATTTAGCTGAACTGAGTTCGCGGACATTTTCATATGTATATCCTTGAACAGCACATTCAAAACTCTTATAAATTGAAGCATAGATTTTATAAGAAGGAACTCTATTAAAAAGAAATTTCCCTAGATCATAATTTTCTTTAATCTCTTTAACTAAATTATACTTTTGTTCTTTTAATTTACGATTATCTAATTTCTTTCTCTGATCAACCACGATGTTTATATAATCTAAGGACTTGGTTTCGCTTAACTTTTTGCCATTAAAAAAAGATAAATAAAGAACTAATTCTTTTCCTAGCTCTTTATTTCGATTAAAATACTTTTCAAGTATAGGAATAGCTTTAGGTTCCTTTCTACCCGACAAAATATCAGATGTAATCTGTCGTGTCAACAATTCAAAAAGAATTCCGGTATTCTTGTATTTACTATGCTTTATGCTCATAAATTTCCTATAGTAAGTCTATATATTAAATATCGTCTATATTTTTAAAAACAATTAATCTTTTAAAATTTTAGGATCTGGGGTGTCTATGAAGACATCTAATCCCTTTAAAGATTCTTTTAACCCCGGTGACACAAAGGATTTTCCATTTTTCTTATTTTTTGGTAAAACGTCCATAGCCGCTAAAATTTCCTTATATCCTAACGGATCGCGACCAAGCTTATCTTTATCTGATCCGTATTTATGTCCTTCTGGCGGCCGGCCCATTTTCTTTTTACTTTTTGTTAATTTTTGAACATCGTCCAAGCTTTGCTCTGCATCATATAAATCCGTGTCCCCAGCGTTCTCTTCCATTGGCGGTTCTTCACCACCCATTTCTGGTTGTGGGGGATTAATGGTATCTTGAGTAACTTTTTGAATCGTACCCTCAAATTTAGCATCATCAAGAACTTTATCTTGTTCAATAATAACATCTTCATCTGAAAGTTCGAAGATATTCTGGTAAATCCACTCGCGGGACATAAATCTACCCGCGACCAGCTGGTCTGCAAGACTTGACTTTTCTTTCCAAAGACCAATCTTCTCCAATTCATAAACCATAGATGGGTTAGTTAATGACAAACTAAAGTTAACCAAATCTTCATCTTTAAATCCAAGAATATATAGATGGATAATTGCTATCTTATTTAACTCACTAACCATAATTCGTTGAATTCTTTCAATAGTTCT
>Ga0114908_1000583_pt1 | contig 20088 bp, 30 predicted proteins | sample MalvireepMed_s17_FD_87292 | JGI IMG/M metagenome (GOLD analysis project Ga0114908, IMG submission 87292) | Marine viral communities from the Global Malaspina Expedition - Malaspina viral metaG DeepMed_s17 | ecosystem: Environmental > Aquatic > Marine > Oceanic | place: Mediterranean Sea... | reverse complement strand
TAATCATCAGAACTATTTAGTATTAGAAAAGTATATTTACGGCATATTCTAGAGAAAAAATATGAAAATAAAAAGCACGAGCAAAGAAAAGATTTTTAGATTGGTCAAAGAAGCTATCCAAGATACTTCAATGTTACGAGAGTCTTCTTATAATAGGGTAAGAGGACACGTAGAGGAAGGAAATCCTTTTGTTATTATATCTTCTGACCGTCACGAACGAAGTGGCAAAGAGAATAAACAAATGTATCAACAAATGAAGCAGGAATTTAAATCTGCTGGTTTCCCATTCACTGAAATGAAAGGAGGCTACAAAGAGACAACGGAAATTAGAGTCGATCCGGAAACGGGCGAAGAAGTTGAAGCTGAATTAGAAGAGCCACGACATGTAACAGAGCACAGTCTGTTAGTTACTGCAGATTCGCGACCGGACGTTGAATCAGAAGAAAATACAGCCGAGCGGCTATTTGCAGTTGCTACTGATATCGCTTCGCAATATAGTCAAGAAGCTTTCATTTTTGGTGAGTCTGCCACAACATCGTCAGGCAAGCAGGTAAAAATTATTCATGCTTATGACAGCAGTGGAAACCAAATTAATGATTCATGGGCAGGCCCATGGAGTAACGTTGAAACAGTCTCGGGTGATTCAGATTTTTGGTCACGAGTAAAAGGAAAGCACTTTCAATTAAAAGAAAGAAAAAAAGTTTCACAACCAAAATCCTGGGTCGAGGCTATGATGAAAAGCCGAAAAGGTCTCACGTGGTAAAAGGAAAATATTATGAGTTTTATTTATACTCTCCGAGAGGGAGATGAAGGTCAAGAAGTAAGAAAACTACAGAATAGCCTAGGCATTACTGCCGATGGTGATTTTGGCCCGAAAACAGAAAAGGCAGTTAAGGGACATCAGAGCGTTAACGGATTGGTGGTCGACGGACTAGCCGGCCCCAAGACATTAGGCTCTTTGGGCATTGACGCACTGCCGGGTATTGATGTCAGTTCTCATAACGGCACTGTTGATTGGACCAAGGTAGCTGACGCAGGCGTTAAATTTGCCTGGGTAAAAGCGACCGAGGGCCAAACACATATCAACCGCAATTGGGTGAAGCGCTATAACGGGGCCCCAGAAAACAATATTGTTGTGGGCGCTTACCATTTTGCGCGCCCGGATCTAAATAAGTATGACAATCCAGAAGCGGATGCTATTGCTGAATTTAAACATTTCCGAAAGACTTTGGATCAAGTAGGAGGTTTAAAGAGCGGCAATTTGGTACCAGCCGTTGACTTAGAGGCAGGCATGAAAACTGATGACCAATATAATGCTGACTGGTATTTAAAGTGGCTTAGCTTGGCCGAAGAAGAATGGGGCGTTAAGCCCATTGTGTACACAGCTAGATGGGCGTGGAATTTGTATATACGCGGTGCGAGCGAAGAGAGCCGCCAAAAATTTACAGAATACCCTGTTTGGTGGGCGAACTATATCCGTAAAAGTCACCTTGTCGGGCCCGAAAAACAGCTAAGAGGCTGGAAAGAATGGGACGTTTGGCAGTATACCGGCTGGGGCGCATGTCCTGGGCTTAAAGGAAGAGTTGATTTAAACTGGATGGCCGGCGCGCAATTAGAAAATTTGATAGTATCATAAAAAAGGAATTCAAAAATGTTAGGATTATTGATGAGCGCTATTATAGCGAGTGGCCCAACCGTAGGCCCAACCGTAACTTACGATGAGTTAATAAATATGGCTATAAATGAATGCCCTCACGCCTATTGGGAAAGAGTTAATGAGGAAATCTTAGAGAACCTCGTCGCAATTGAGGAACATTACTTTGAAAAACACAAGATCCCCGACGGACTACGAGGAATGCTTCTTGCCGCGGCATGCATAGAAAGTGGTTATAACCCACGTGCACAAGGAGATTGGGCTAAAACCTCCACAGGTAAAAGCTATGCCCGAGCCAAAGGAATCGTTCAGCAGTGGGTGTGGTGGTCGCAAAAATATAAAATTAATCGTTTTGATTATAAGGATTCAGCACGCGCCTGGATGCAACACATTGTCAAGCAACGCCACAAAATTGAAAAATTTGGATGGTGTCCGGACCGATTTTCTAACGAAAAAAAATGGGTTGTGGCCTGGGTACAAACGGCGCGCGGCCCCGCTAGAAAAGCTGGGAGTCATCGATGCAATGAGACACCGAGCCATTATAAACTTTTAAAGAAGTGGCGCCAACAGACTAAACAGCACGTCCATAATAATAGTTGTGAGTGTTAATTAAAATACCAGAACGCAAATGCGAGAAAATTGTAATAGGGGGTAATTTGCACGCGCTGCTGTATTCCTATTTGAAAGAACTACCTCTCGTGATTAACAAGATACTACCTCCACATCGTTTTGAGTCTTTTAAGTCATCTAATGCTTTAGAGCTTTGGAATAAACTATTTTTTGTTCTTTCAACTTCAGGTCTAAATTTAACGGGAGACAAAACTCGAATCGTCCGAATAAAAGAGAACGAAATAAATATTTCCACACTGGGCGCGCGCACTCTTAAACTGGGATATGGAAAGCTAATAATTTTTGATGATGAAAATGTGAGTGGCTTACCCCTTCCTACAAAAGAGAATGAAGAGTTTATTGTTTTAGATTGGATGGCGAATCATTCTTGCGAAAAGCATGAACATATTTTCCTAAACACACCAGACAAGTTTGTAAATAAGATTCATTTTTACCCGACGGATCGTATCGATGGTCATCACCCAGATATTAAAGACATGGTTGTAATATCGTACCTTGACAAAGAACAGCTAAATGATTTTGAATACTCCGATACTTATGCGAAGTGTAAAGTAAAAAAAATACAAAAAGATTTAGGGATAAAAGGCACCAAAAGCGGCGCCACGAATTATGCTTTGAAAGTAGAAGTAAAAAAAAGAGAGATTAGAAAAGCTAAAATGAATTCATATGAAGATTCACCGCAGATTAAATTTAAATATAAAATTGATGGAAATAAAGTTACACACCCGGACCTGAGCAAAATTAATAAATTATTGCAGGTGGGAGTGTGATTGAAAAGGGTCCTCAAAATAATAATAGTTTTCATTTAGCTGGAATCGTTCCGGTTGCAGGCCAAAATTTAGATTTTAATTTTCCATGGCACGATTGTTTGCAGCCAATTGGCAAAAATTACCTAGCAGTTGAGCGTGCAGTTTGGGAGTGTGTGTGCGCTGGGTGCGAGACCATCTGGATTGTTTGCCATGATGATATGCAACCTTTGATACGCTATCGGCTGGGTGATTACGCGCAAGATCCTCTTCGTTTTAATTTAACACGCAAGGCCTTTCCGACAGAACATGAGCGAGTAATTCCAATTTATTATGTACCGATACATCCACGCGACAGGGACAAAAGAGATTGTCTAGGGTGGAGCGTCTTGTATGGAGCCTTGACGGCCTATTGGCTAAGCAAAACCATCAGCAAGTGGGTGGTACCGGATCGATATTATACTGCTTTCCCATACGGGGTATATGATCCTGAATTAGTAATTCCTTATAGAAAAAATATATCAAGTAAAAAACCATTTTACATTTCTTATAAAGATAAAAATATAAAAAATAATGAATACCTCGGATTTACTTTTGACGCAGAAGATTTCAAAGAAGCCCGTAGAATTATTAGAAAAGAAGGGACTGGTGAATTTCCAGATTACGATGCCAAAGAAAGAATTCCTATAGAAAAAAGATGGTCCGCACGCTTTTTCGAGCTTGACAAAATATTTACATATGTTACAATGGAAGAAGCAAAAGTTCTTGATGTTCCCTGGTATTACAATATTGATAGCTGGGCTAACTTAAAAAATTATTTAGGAAGTAAGAATAAACTTGACAGACCACCAAATAATGTGTTAGGATATCATGAGTGGAATTTGATTGGAGTAGATAATGAACAAGATTGAGTTGAACAAGACATATAATTTTAAGATTAAAAATGTATCATTTGGCGACATTCCCTCTGATCGCATCTTGGAATTTTATAAGGATGGGCGTGTCGCCTCCTTCTTTCTGGAAGAGCAGCTTACTCATTGGTTTCCCGAGTTGACACGAATCGAGGGGAACAAGGATCACGATCACATTGACGTACAGGGGCGCGAATATGATGCAAAGAATTTTACAAAAAATGGACTCAAATTTATGCCCTCAAACCAGATGGGCGCAGGGAGAAAGTTTAACGAAGCTATAGCACACCAAAAGGCTTCGAAGTTAATCTATATTTGTTGTGATATTATAGACTTTCCCCACACGCGCATAAAGTTTATGGAAGGATCCGACTTAGTGCAACAACACCCTTCATGTTCGATCCCCAAGGGTCAAAGAGAGGTGCTCTTTGCCTAGGCTCGATAAGTTTTATACCAAAAGAACGATTGCACAGCGGTGCCTAGACTCTCTCGACTTAAGCCGCTATGACGTTCTCCTTGAGCCCAGCGCAGGCTCGGGTGCCTTCTTTGATTTGTTGCCCACCGCGCAGCGAGAAGGATACGACCTAGAGCCTGCTTTTCCCGGAGGAGAAATCGCTACGCTGGACTTTTTTGAATATGAAGCGGATCCTGCCAAGACTTATTTAGTTGTAGGAAACCCTCCTTTTGGTAAGAACAGTAGTTTGGCCAAACGATTCTTTACTCATGCCGCCAAATTCGCCCAGACGATTGCCTTTGTGCTACCACGCACATTCCGCAAGACCACAACGATAAATCAACTTCCGGCTGAATTTCACCAGGCGGAGGAAATCGTCCTCCCTATGGAGTCCTTTGAGTTGCCGGATGGCTCTCCTTATGAGGTACCCTGCGTGTTTCAAGTCTGGGAACGCAAGGGGGTAGAGCGAGAAAGAATAGTAGAGCCCAAAGCACACCCCGACTTCTCCTTTTTGAGTGAGAGCAAAGATTGCGAAATTTCGGAAGCGCTAGTTTCCATAGAATTTCCGATCCACTACGGACAAGAAGAAGTCGTCTCCACCCCGATTTCGATTAAAGATTACGAGTCACTACTTAAGCTGCGCAAACGACACCCTCTTCTTTTTCGCCATCACAAGGTCAAACGAGTGAAGCGAGACATCAATTGGAAGACGCGTCCTGACTTTATAATTCGCCGTGCAGGCGCCCAAGCAGGTAAAATTACGTTAGATTATAAGTCCGCGGCCCTGGAGGGCAATTTGTTTATAAAAGCGCATGATAATAAAGTTGTTGACATTTTCCGTAGAATGTGGGATACTTGGTGGAATCCGAGCGTCGACACGAAACGCGCAAATTCTAAATGGGACACGGCAGGAACGCCGAGTCTCTCCAAGGGTGAGATAATCACCCATTATGAAAAGATGAAAGAAAAATTTAATGATTAAAAGTAACATACCATTTGTTGGGCTACACGCGCATAGCGGGATAGGAAGCCCCTTCGATGGATTGGGATATCCCAAAGAACATATGGAGTTCGCATATCAAAATGGTTCAGACGCGCTTGCGCTCACTGATCACGGCAATATGAATGGTTTAGCATATCAAGTACTTCATGCAAAAGAAATGCAAAAAGAAAACAAAAACTTTAAACCAATATTTGGTGTCGAAGCCTATTTTCTTCCTAGTTTATCGAAATGGCGCGAGGAGTACGAAAAAGCGAAAGCCGATAAAAAAGAAAAGAGAGGCTTGGATGATTCAAGATCAGCAACCACCATCGAAGACGAGGGCGCATCTAAAAAGGCAGTGAAGAGCATCTTAAACCGGAGGCGCCATTTGATCCTCTTGGCTCAGAACCAAACTGGTCTCAACAATATCTTCAAGATGGTTTCAAAGTCTTATTCTAAAGAAAACTTTTATCGTTTCCCTCGCGTAGATTATAAAATGCTCAGAAAATACAACGAAGGAGTAATTGCTGCTAGCGCATGCCTAGGCGGTATATATGCTGGAAATTATTGGGAACACAGAGAAAAGGGCAAGGAAGCGGTTTTCGCCGCGATGGAAGAAACCACCGAGAAAATGATGTCCATATTTGGAGATCGCTGGTATGGAGAACTTCAATGGAATAGTATCCCTGAGCAGCACGAACTAAACAAATATATCATCCAGCTTTCAGAGAAATATGGCTTCAGCTTAATCTCTACGGCTGACAGTCATTATCCTTCTGAAAAGGCCTGGAAAGATAGGGAACTTTATAAAAGACTTGGCTGGCTAGGAAAAGGGGGGAGCCCAAAATGGATGACGTCCGAGCTACCAATTAATGTTGAAGAAATAGGATATGAACTTTATCCTAAGAATGGTAATCAGATGTGGGAATCCTATAAACGATACTCCGAAGAATGTGGCGAAGAATACGATGACGAGTTGATTATGTCCTCTCTCATAGAAACCCATAAAATCGCTCACAACCGCATAGAATCGTTCCTACCAGACAATACGGTCCGACTCCCGGATTTTGTTGTCCCGGCCGGTTTTAGTGCCTCTCAGGCGCTCTCACAGCTATGCTTCGACGGCCTCAGAGTATTAGGCCTACACACGAACAAAGAATATACAGACAGACTACAAGAAGAGCTACAAGTTATTGAAGATAGAGGATTTAGCAAATACTTTTTGACCATGCATGCAATCGTTAACAAAGCTAATTCAATTCAGCTTACCGGACCTGGCCGCGGCTCAGCGGCCGGCTCTCTAGTTGCGTACGCTTTAGGGATTACACAAGTAAATCCGATTAAATACAATCTTTTGTTCTCCAGGTTTTTAAGGAAAGACACAAAAGATTATCCAGATATTGATTATGACGTTTCGGAACCGATGGAGCTGAAAGAATTACTAATTAAAGAATGGGGGCGCAGTACTGTGGTTCCAATTTCTAACTTTAACACTTTGCAGCTCCGATCTTTGATAAAAGATATTTCAAAGTTTTACGGGGTGCCCTTCACAGAAGTTAACCCCATCACATCACGAATGATGAAAGAAGCCACCCCCATTGCCAAAAAGAAACGCGGCATAAAATCAGGAGTATATGTACCAACCTTCGAAGAAGTGATGGAATATTCCGACTCGCTTAAAAACTTCTTGGCGAAACATCCTCAAATTGCTAATCATATTAATGTCTTATATGGACAAACACGCTCAGTGTCTAGACATGCAGGAGGTGTGGTAATTGGCGAGGACCTAGATAAATATATGCCACTGATCAATAGTGGCGGAATAACGCAAACTCCTTGGTCAGAAGGTCAAAATGTTCGGCACTTAGAGCCAATGGGTTTTATCAAATTTGATATCCTTGGACTCTCAACTTTAAAGATGATTGAATGTGCCATCGGCCACATCCTTAAGAGACATCACGGCGTGGAGAATCCTACGTTTAAAGAGATCCAAGATTATTATAACGAGAATCTCCACCCCGACAAGATTAACCTGAACGATGACAAGGTTTACAAGAACATTTTCCACAAGGGGAAGTGGGCTGGCATATTCCAGTTTACAGAAACGGGCGCCCAGAAGTTTTGTAAGAAGGCGCAACCAAAGAACATAATTAATATTGCTGCGATCACTTCTATTTATCGTCCCGGGCCCCTGGGGGCCGAGGTAGACAAGCTGTATGTAGAGGCCAAAGAAAACCCAGGCAAGATCAGATATGAAAACGACATAGTAAAAGAAGTTACCAAAGAAACTTATGGTTTCTTAATCTTTCAGGAACAGATTGCGCTTTTGGCACACAGGCTGGGGAAGGATATTAGTTTAGATGAAGGGAACAAGCTCCGCAAGCTTCTCACCAAAAAAGGAACGGGAGAAGTAGCCAAGGAAAAGAATGCCATTAAAGTTAAGTTTGTTGCCGGTTGCCTCGAACACGAGATGACTGAGAAAGCAGCCAACTCCTTGTGGAAAAAGTTTGAATATTTTTCAGGTTATGGTTTTAATAAATCGCATGCCGTTTCTTATTCCATTCTTTCTTACCAGTGTGCATGGCTTTTTAACTATTACCCTTCGGAATGGATGGCAGCATTCCTCGATAAAGAACCGGAGAGTAGAAAAGAAAAAGCAATCAATTTGGCTAAAAAATTTAAGTTCAATATTCAGTCAGTAGACGTTAACAATTCTGGCTTTGTTTGGGAGATAGCTGATGACAATAAGACATTAATTCAACCCCTCACGTCGTTGAAGGGGCTCGGTGAAAAGGCCATTGAACAGATTATGAACAACCGTCCGTTCAACGTAATTGAAGACTTTCTCTTCAGTGAAGATATAGTTTACAGCAAATTAAACAAGAAAGCCTTAGACGTACTAGCTCGAAGCCGAGCATTAAACTGCTTAGTAGATGATAGGTTTGCGGGGCTCAAGCACTTTTGGTCTGCGGCGGTGGTTGACCGACCGAAGAGTACTAAAAAGCTTAATGAAAACATTGAGATGTACAAGCTCGAAGGCGAGTTCACTAAAGAAGAAGAGATTAATAATATCGTATCTTTAACCGGAATATTCCCTATGCATCTAGTTTTAAATAGCGAAATCAAAGAAAGACTAGAATATTATAGTGTTCCTCCGCTGGGAGAGTGGGACAATAACTTAGGAGTGGCCTGGTTTATTCCCAGAGAAGTTATTTCAAAGAAAACAAAGAACAATAGAACATATTGGATTGTAAGAGTGATTGATAGCACCTCAACTCTCCATTCCATTAAATGTTGGGGAGTCGATCCGCAACGAGATGAAATTTATTTAAACCACCCCTACATGAGTAAATTAGATTATGATGAAGAGTGGGGATTTAGCACGAGATCAATTAAATATAACTTTAGGAAGTTAGGATAAAAATGAATATAATTACAGTTTTATTACTACTAGCTACGAGCAACATGACACCTTCGCAATATAACATAAAGAAAACTTTTGAAAAGAATCTAAAGTCAATTATCGTTTCTGTAGAAATTATACCTGCTAGCGAATGGAAATGGAATAAAAACTATCCATCTAATTTTTTTGTTAATCTGCCGCCCAATACACAACTTATTGAAAAAAATGTAATTTATCTTAATGGCCATCCACGCTTCACATTTAATATTCAAGGTCAAATAAAATCAATAAAAGAAATTACTGTAGATGGATCATTTAGTTTGTGCACAAAGATAATATGTAAAGCTTGGCGTCACAAGAAATTCCGGATAGGAGAAAAAAATGAAACTAAAAGTTTATAGAATTAGACCAAAAGCAAAGTTACCTACGCGGGCACACCAACTTGACGCTGGCCTGGATTTATATTACTGTCCGAATGATGATAAAAAATTATACAATACTCAAAATTTTCACATTCCGCCTAAAGCTTCGCGCCTTATTCCCACCGGAATTAAAGTAGAAATACCATACGGATATATGCTTGAAATTAAAAATAAATCAGGTATAGCTTATAAAAAACAATTATTAGTAGGCGCTTGCGTCATTGACCCAGGTTATAACGGAGAAGTCTACATCAACTTACACAACATTGGCGCAGAGACACAAGTGATGAAAGAGGGTGATAAAATTGCACAAGCAGTTATGATTCCTATTATTCATTGTGGAGTTGAAGAAGTCGAGACCGATCAGTTTTTAAACTTTCACTCAAAACGCGGTGATGGTGGCTTTGGATCTACCGGAGATAAATAATGTCATTAGAAAGAAAATTACGAAGAAAAAAAGCACAACAAGCAAAAAAGAACGCCGAGCAAGAAGTGGCAACTAAAGTTGCTTTGTTTGGGAAACTTGGGGATAAATGCTTAACATGCGAGAAAAGATTTGATAAAATGAACAAAGAGCAAGTCATGACGTGGAGTGTGGTGGTGCGCGACGAAGAAGAAACCGTACGTCTTTACTGCCCAGCATGTTGGGACAAAGCGGTTGAGATAGTTCAAAACTTTAAAGAGCACTTGGAGAATAAAAAATGAAATTTTTAAGAGAAGAAAGAATAGCGGTAGCACTTTTCATAGTAAGCGTGGGGCTTCTCAGCGCCATCTTATATTTTGCTAGTAACCCCTGTTAAATTAAACAAAAGAGAGAGAATGAGCGACAACGTTAATCACCCAAAACACTATAATATCAATTGGAAAGGCGAACAAGCCATTGAAACTTTTGAATATATTAAATCGTGGAAGATGGAGTATGCCGAAGGGAATGTCATCAAGTATGTGTCTCGGCACAAATACAAAGGGAAAGCTCTCCAAGACCTAAAGAAGGCTCGATGGTATCTTGATAGAATGATTGAAGATCTGGAGAACAATGAGAGCCGGTGATTTAATAAAACACAAAAGAAATGATTCGACTGCTCTGATCATAGACGTTGTTCTTGATAGAGACGCGCGGGACCCTGAATATGACCGCGAATGGGCGACAGTCTTATTTACTGGCGATAGTCGAGCAACCACTGTGCCGTTAAAATTAATACAAGAAAACTGGGAGTGTGCTAATGGAGAAATTTAAAGAAGCCCTTACATATGATGATGTTTTATTAACACCTCAATACTCAGATGTGGAGAGCCGAAAAGAGATTTATATTGGAAACTTTTTAGGAGACGCACCTAGAATAAAATTAGATCTCCCTATCATTTCTTCTCCCATGGACACAGTGACGGGCCCTGACATGGCCATCGCCATGGCCCAAGCGGGAGGCCTAGGGATTATTCACCGCTACAATTCAATTGAAGAACAATGTAAGATAGTCAAGAATGCGTGGGAAAAGGTTGAAACAATTGGTGCAGCAGTGGGTGTCACCGGCGACTACCTGAAACGAGCCTCGCGGCTGGCTCACCATGGTGCAAAAATTTTGTGTGTGGATGTAGCTCACGGCCACCACAAATTAGTGGAGCGTGCTATCAAATCTATTAAGGAGTTGTTGAACGATAGCGTGCATCTCATGGCTGGGAACGTCGCGACGCTAGAAGCTTTTAATGATCTAGCAGGCTGGGGGGCAGATAGCATCCGCTGTAACATCGGCGGTGGCTCGATTTGTTCTACCAGGATTCAAACTGGCCATGGGATGCCCGGCTTGCAAACACTCTTTGAGTGTGCTAAGACAGATCGCACAACTAAAATCATCGCAGACGGCGGCATAAGGACAAGCGGCGACATTGTGAAGGCGTTTGCGGCCGGTGCAGATTTTGTGATGCTAGGCTCGATGCTAGCGGGAACCGATGAATCACCGGGAGAAAAGATAATTACTTTGAAAGGGGTGCGTAAAGAGTATCGAGGGATGGCCAGCAAAGAAGCCCAGCTAGACTGGCGCGGAAAGTTTTCTTCCAACGAGGGCGTTTCTACTTTGATCCCCTATAAAGGGCCAGTCGAAGGAATACTAGAGGATTTAAAAAATGGAATTACATCTGGATTGTCCTACTCGGGCGCGCGCACAATTCTTGAGCTACAAGCGAAGGCAAAATTTGTTCGCCAAACGAGAGCCAGTTTAGTTGAAAGCTCTACTCACATCTTAGGAAAATAAGGAATGTCAGACTACAACAAAAATAAAAAACAAATATGTTTTGAAAGTATTCCGAAACGCCACGCAGACTTAAAAATTCGTTTGCATTACGATGAAATTAAAATTAAAGAATTCTTTAATAAAATAGTTGAAGCGTACATAAATAAAAATAAAAACATTATGGCTTTCATAGACGAAATAAAAGAATCAAAAAGCGCTTCGCAAACACGTCGCAATAAAGTAAAAAAAGCCAAACAAAAACAAGAAAACACCATTCGCCAATTTACTTTAGGCGAAACAGAGATAGAGAATATATTTGATATAATAGAAAAGGAGCACCCAGACTTATGAAAAAATGTGTTGAAGAATGTGTAAATAAAAATAAAAACTGCCACAATAGCGAGTGCCGAGCATGGATTAATTATAAAAAGGATTTCAATTGCAGCAACATTTCTGTCGAGAAGCATGGAGACATGACCCTGGCACAAATAGCAGATCGTTTAAAGCTGAGTATAGTGCGCGTGAAACAAATACAAGATAAAGCACTACAAAAATTACAAAAAAACAGACATTTAAAGGCTATCTGACTATTTATTTAGGAATAGCGCCAGGCGTGCTGGCAGACCAGTATTTAAGGAGAAAGATAATGAGTAAAAAGAACTTACTAAAAGAGGGAACCATTCGTCGCTTTATGAAGTTGGCCGGTACCCAGGTCCTGGCAAGCGATTTCTTGACCGAGCAGGAAGAAGGCGGAGAACTGGAGGCCGAAGCACCCGACCTTGGCGGCGAAGATCTGGAAATGGACTTTGCAGATGTAGCGGAAGAAGAACCCCCAGTGGAGGGTGAAGAGCCCGAAGAAGAAGAAGGTAGCCTTGAGGATGCGGTTCGCGCCATGGTCGATGCCATTGCGGATGTTGCTGCTGATTTTGGCGTAGACGTCGAAGTCGGTGAAGAAGAAACTGCTGAATTAGAGGTCCCAGAGTTTGAGGGCGAAGCAGAAGAAGCAGAAGAAGAAGAAGAACTCGAACTTGGCGGTGAAGAAGAAGAGATGGCGCTCCAGGAACTTGAATACAAAGGCAAAGCGCACGCCGACGCCTTCTGGGAGAAAACCGGCGACCACTGGAATTGCGTGGTAAAGGAAACGCCCAAGGGCAGCGACCTTGGGGGGCGCTCACCCACGCGCGTTGTATCGAACAGAGAGTGCGCGGGAAAGAAAAAGCCCGCCGCAGGCTCTGCTGCGGCGCTGCAAGAACGAGGAGTGCCGGAGATGTCCGACAAGTGCAAAGCCGCGTGTAATGCCATAAACCCGACCAACGAACAGCGATCATATTGCACCGATTGCAAGGAATGGAAATCCCAAGTCGGACGCGGCACAACGAGCCTTGAAGAAATTAACTATATCGACGAAGATGCTGTCATGCATGAAGTTTTTCACCGAGTGAAGAATCGTTTGGTCCAGGAGAAACACACTGATGACATGGCTTCTATGCTGGCCGAAAGAATCGCCCGACGCATGAACAAACGACGCTAATATTGAGGTGTAAATGTATGAATTCCTCTGGTTTCTAGGCGGTGCGATTACCTATAAATTTCTTTCTATACTGCTTGGCATAACACAGATTACCTATGTTATTCAACAACTTCAAATTAATATACTAACATTTCTAGGAACTACCTTAGAAGACATTGCTTATATTAAAGCTTTAAAATATAAGACGATGAAAGAACACAAGGTAGACCCCAATCAAATTAAAAAAGCTGAGATGCGCGATGAAGAGTTTTTCGAAGAATGGAAAAACTCCTGTATTGAAAATATTCACAAGTCTGTACCTACTTATATTAGGTTGTCTTTTGATAACTGGCAAGAAGGAATGACCCTTCTTGATGAATCCTACAGGAGACGTATTCGTGAAAAAGAAAAAGAGCAATAAGTTAATAGAGTGGTTTATTGATGAAGGCACGCTCAAACAAAAGGGTAACCTTTACATTGCCAAAAAGGCCTTTCGCGCAAATTCTATTATAAATTGGATTAAAAAGGGGTCTCTCGACAAGACATTAAGTAAAAAAGAGATAGAAGAGAATATGCGGATTGTTAGAATGTTTTTACAAGATAAGATTAATCTTGAGTGGGAAGATGGTAGAATTAATGTATTCGCTCTGCCGTTAAGCGAAGAAAAAGATTTTTGCGCCGAAGAACCGGCAGAGGGGAATGTATGAATTTTGCAACGAAAAAAGACAAAGACAAAGACAAAGACAAAAAAGAAGATTTAGCTTCTTTAATTTTTGTCGATACTCCCAAAGAGCCTCCAAAAGTTCGTATGATAGGCCTCTTTGGCAACTTAGATGAAGATACGGCCGCTGAAATAGCCCAGTCTTTTATTGTCCTTGAAGAATATGGGAAAGAAGAAGTATACGAAAATCCAGAAGATCCTACTTCCCCAATCAAAGAAATTATATATAAACCTATTGATTTTTATATTTCAACGTGGGGAGGAGATGCTAGAGGAATGTTCACCGTTTATGATTTAATGCGGACAATAAGAGAAAATTGTGATATAACAACATATGGACTGGGAAAAGTAATGTCTGCAGGCGTTTTACTTTTAGCAGCCGGTACTAAAGGAAAAAGAAAAATTGGTAAGAATTGTCGAATAATGCTACATAGTATTAGAGGAGATCAATGGGGCGCACTCCATAATCTTGAGAATGAAATGGAAGAAATGCGTTGGATTCAGGAGCAACACATCAACGCTCTTGTACAAGAAACAGATATAACAAAAAGACATTTGAAAAAATTATTAGATAGAAAAGTTAATGTTTATTTAGACGCAAAAGAAGCTGTAGAATATGGGATAGCGGACATTATTGTATGAAGAGTGTTCAAGAGATGGCATATAAGATGGCGCAACAAGCTAGCGGCACGCAAATTAGGATGGAAACCTGAATGGTTTGGTGCGCGCGCCTTCGATAATAATCTTACGAAAAAGATCAAAAAGTTTCAGAAAAAATACAATTTAAAAAGAGATGGCATATGCGGTAGCCATACTTATAAAATACTCGCCTTAAAAAGACGCAGATTTATAAAGAAGATTAAGGCAAAGAAAACTAATTATAATAATGGTTGACATAAACAAACTAGTAAAAAGCTATTATGATCCAAACAACTTGAAAACCAACAACTTGTTCCGACTTATAGAGGAACAAATGAGGCTCTTCGAAGATGCGCTTCCTGGCGGCGGCCAAGGCGACACAACTAGCTTTGACATGCCTTTTCCGCGGCCTCGAATAACAGAGAACTTCGGAAAACCAGGCACAGAAGACCGAAGACTAATAGAAAACTTTGCTAAAAACATTGCGCCAACGGGTGATTTAAAAACAAAATTAGCTGCGATCAATAGCATAATAGCTGAGAAAAAAGAGAACGCAACTATCGGTGAGATATTGGCGACAATGGTAATATGCGAGATTTTATACACTATTATTTCTCGTTTTACTGAATCTGCTGGTGGTTTTATCTTTGAAGGATTTTTAGCAGGATTGTTTGGGGGACAATCAGTCCAAATTACAAGCCCCGAAGACATTCCCGGGATGAAAGCAGCCGGAAAGCCAATCACCGATGTAAAGCTTCTTGATAAGCATTATTCTTTGAAATTGCTGGGCGAAACAACGGGCGTCAAAGGCTCGTTTCGAAACATGGTAGAACATTTTGATTCAGTCGATCATATTTACTATCTTGATGCACGCCGAATTGACGGCGACCAAGGGTTAGAGTTTGGAGAATTTAAAATTACATTAATTGACTTTTTGAAAGCATTTGTCGATCCATTTTTAAAACAAGTGACAATTCAAGCGCCAATTGAAATGGAAAACGCTCAAGAATTTAAGGGACTACTAAGTCAATTAATCCAAAAAAAGCAAGCAATTAAGCTCATTAGAACAGGCACGCCTCTTCCGAACCTACCATCTAATTATTTTAAATTCTCCCCATCACAGCCTAACCAAATCCAAGAGGCCCTGATGAAGATAAATAAAGATGATATGAATAAAGTGATTGATATTGTTTTTAATACGCCCACAGAAGAATTACAAGAATACGCTCCCTTTTCAATCACATACGCCGAAGTCAAGTTCGAAGGAACAAAAGCTGAAGCTTTGTTCGGATCATATGCCATGGTAGAAGCAGTAGAAGAAGCAATCGCAACGGGCGACGAGAAAAAGATACTTATGTTGTTGAGAAAGACTCCCGGATATGCGTCTGGTGAAGGCGAAACACCTCAACAATTTGAGTTTACAAGAACACAAGCAGAAAGTATAGAAAGCTTCCAACACATTGGCACGCTTATGATTGGCGAAGATTATATGAAAAATGCGTGGTCGATGTACGCGGATCTCCTGCAAGAAACAATGTTCCCAGTTTATCAACAGCTTCAAGAATTTTCAGATAACGTTAATAATTATTTCTTAGGCGTTAGCGATGATGAATCAGCCGGGGAAGATCGCAAACAATATGCGGTAGACGCAATTAAAAATGCAGTTGGGCTAAGAGATGCAACTGAAGACGCAGTTGAAAAAATTGAAAAATAACTTGACAATTCATATATAATATATTATATTTAAGCAACGGAGGATTAATGTCACGTCGATACGAATCAGGTACCAAACTACAACAAAAAATTCTAGAAGGAGTCAACTTTCTTGCCGATAATGTCGCTTCCACTTTAGGTCCACGCGGCAGAAATGTCATCTTACACCACCCCGAACAGAACCCCGTGATTACAAAAGATGGAGTCACTGTTGCGAAGTTTGTACAGCTTGAAGATCCTTTTGAAAACGTGGCTGCCCAAATTTTAAAACAGGCAGCCGCGAAAACTAATGCCGAGGCCGGGGACGGTACAACAACCTCTGTTGTTTTAGCGAGATCTATTCTAAAGCAGGCACAAAAATATTTAATGGCTGGAGCGGCCCCCATTGAGTTAAAGCGTGGAATAGATAAGGCCGTCACTGCCATTGTAGAAAACTTAAAAAAAATGGCCACCCCCATTAAATCTGTTAAAGACATCGCACACATCGCAAACATTTCAGCGAACAACGATGAAGTCATTGGCAACTTAATCGCTAAAGCCGTGGATTTGGCCGGTAAAGATGGCGCGATCACAATTGAGGAAGCGCGCTCCACGGAAACCAGCTTAGAACTGGCAGAAGGCTTTCGTTTTGATTCTGGTTATTTAGCATCAGCTTTTATCACGGATGAAAAACGCGGACAGGTGAAATATGATGATGCCTTATTTTTAGTGACGGACGAAAAGATCGACAGCGTTGAAGATATGATGCCGGCATTAGAAATTGCTGCGCGTGAAGCCCGGCCATTTGTTATTGTTGCTGAGAACATTGAAGGGCAAGCCCTAGCAGCCCTAATCATGAATGCCATGCGAGGTACCATGCGCGTTGTCGGGGTCAAAGCGCCTCGCTACGGGGAGGAACGCCGCAATATTCTTAAGGATTTAGCATTGTCAGTCGATGCAACATTCATTAGTCGTCAAAACAATATAAAGCTACGCGATGTTAAATTGACTCATTTTGGGAAGGCGAAAACCTTCGAGTGCTCTAAGGCTTTCACTACTATCGTAGGAGGCAACGGCGATTTAGAATCGGTTGAGAAGCAAATCAATTTGCTTAAAGCAGAAATTTCCCAAACTGAGAATATCCACGAATGTGAGCGCATCCAAGAAAGAATAACTAGGTTGGCTAGCGGTATAGCAATTATTCGTGTGGGTGCCGCTACAGAGGTAGAGATGATCGAAAAGAAACACCGAGTCGAAGACGCACTGGAAGCGGTAAAGTCCGCGCAACTGGAAGGGATTGTCCCCGGCGGGGGCATAGCGCTCTTACGCGCCTCAAAAGATATTAAGATTAAAACCACTAATGAAGACCAGGAGTTAGGGGTGCAAGTGATTTTAGAGGCCGTCAAAGCTCCGCTAGCTCAGATGTCATTAAATGCAGGCGAATCTCCGGATATAGTAATTTCCAAAGTAGAAAATAAAAAAGGCCCCATAGGATTTGACTTTACAGAAAGTAAATTAGTTAATTTAGTCGAGAAAGGGATTGTGGACCCAGTGAAAGTTACGAGATGCGCCCTACAAAACGCTGCATCAGTTTCTTCAACTTTAATCACAACAAATTATGCGATTATAGAGCACTGATACTATTTATTGCTGTAGGAGGCCTCCACTATGGAAAGTGATGCTGTAGCTTTTGCCGAAATGAATGGAAAGTTTGATCAAATTATGCAAAAATTAGAAACCGTCACTGACAAACAGGACGAGATGGCCCAAGATATCGCCAAGATTAAAGAAGCTGTCTACAACCCCGACGAAGGATTATACGCCAGGCTCAGAGAGCTTGAATCGTGGAAGGAAACATCCACTCGCCTTATTTGGATAATTATTACGACAGTCTTGGGTCTTGGCGGCGCAATCGCTTTTAAAACATTTTTATCTTGACAATAAATTAAAAAACATGTTATACTTAATGTAGGAGGCACAAATGCGTGTTAATATTACTTACTCAGTGGAGCTAGAAGAAATACCCCACCTAGCGAGAAAACGGTTATCTAAGGCCACTAAAAATTTAGAGGTTTTATTCAAAAAATATCAAAAAATTAGCCATGAACTTGAAGCCGAAAATGAGAAAAAAGCCCTACAACTAATAGATGATTGCAGGAAACTTATGGGTGCTGCAGATCACGACATGTCAGATTGCTATAATATGTTAAATGGGTATCAGCGTACGCTTTTCCAGCTTCAAAACCAAGAAGAAGAGAGTTCTGACGATGTACTTAAAGACGGGTGATTTGATATATGTGCCAGCGCACATTACTTTGATGGAGTTTGATGAAACGATAGACAATATCGAAGTCGATAAAACATACATCGGCCCATCTCCAGTAAAGTGTCATAATTTAGAGAAACCTACCAATGTTCTTTTGCTTGAAAGTGATAGCACTAGCGATTGGCTTCCAGTTTTATATAATGGTGAAAAAATGTACATAAACAAGAATGACATTTTGCCATATCAGGAGGAAAGATGATTCAATTAATCGAGGTTTGCGAACTATCGACTGCCAGTAAAAACACTAAACAGAGATTTACATTACGAGAAGTATATGTGAATCCCAAACATATAATCTCGTTAAGAGAGGATACAAATTTTAAACAAAAATTAAATGAAGGCCAACTACCGGAAGGCCTGAATGGTGAACAAAGGTTTACACGTATAGCCATAGACAAAGGGCATACGGGACTAGAAATTATTGTTGTGGGCCACCCCACTCTCATTGAAACAAAGCTGAAGGGCGCGAAACGTGAACTCTTACTTGGTTAGCCGATATTATTTCTTGTGGACGCGGCATGATTGCGAATGGTGTCAAAAGGCCACAGAACTTTTAAATAAAAAAGCCATTTCTTACACAGTATTTACCTGCGATGACCGCCCAGGACTTTTAGAGGAAGCAAAGAATAATTTTAATTGGAAAACTGTGCCCATTATTTTTGAAGTATGCTCAAACGGTACTACAAAATTAATTGGTGGTTACACAGATTTAGAAAAACATTTAGAGGAAATAAAAGAAAATGATTGCATGCAAATTATCACAAATCAAACAAAATAGCGCACCTCACACCGCCCAAACAAAATATAAATATGGGCAATATTTATCTAGCTATTTTCATATCAAAGGATACGGCAAAAAGTGTTGGGTAATTGCGGTTAATATTGAAGTAAATCACTCGGTGTATTTGGCGCAAGGAATAACAAAAGAGCAGCTCATTCGGGAATGCGTTAAACATTTAAACTTCCCCCCAAAAAGCAAATACGGGAAAAAGCGCCGTCGACAACCTCTCTATGGTAAGTTTCGAGATGAGCCTTATTCTTTCAAATTAAAAACTAAAAATGACAAACAGATTATCGAAGCACTGCTGGTAACGGAGCGACGCCGCAGTAAACATTTTTGGGGCGAGGGCCTCAAGGCAAATTATTCTACATGGGGCCGAAGAAAAAAACTATAGTTTATGAAGTCACAGAAGACTTTTGGTGGAAATATATCACAAAAATAGAGAACGATAGAAAAATAACTGCCAATTTTTTATTCGAATCAAACGCTGATCCTCTCCCCGCAAAAGTGGAAACGCTTTTATGTGAATACCACGCTCTTCTGGGAAGGCTGGAAGAACTTTTAGACGAAATGGACGACCCTGAATTCTTTGTAAAAGAACGCAAATCTTTCTTAGTATCAGAGACGCAGGGTATGGAATTTTCTTTGTTGTTAGCTGCCCTGGTTAATGTTAAAGAAAGCTTAAAAGACTTTAATTATTCAATTAATTTTCACTAATTATCATGTGACACAGGTTTTTTTTATTGGACTTTCCCTATTGGGTGCATATATTAATGGAGGGCTTGCTTAGTGGGCTCTCCATAAATATGCTCTGCATGGACTAGGAAAGAATAAGAAGAGTATTTTTTCTTTTCATTGGCACTCCCACCACAAAGCCTGTAGAAAGAATAAAAACTTTGATGAAAATTATAAATTTCCCGCCGGCGCGCCCGTAAAAAGAGAACTCTTCTTTTTATTTTTACTCAGTTCAATCCATCTCCCACTTATTT
>Ga0114908_1000580_pt1 | contig 20156 bp, 29 predicted proteins | sample MalvireepMed_s17_FD_87292 | JGI IMG/M metagenome (GOLD analysis project Ga0114908, IMG submission 87292) | Marine viral communities from the Global Malaspina Expedition - Malaspina viral metaG DeepMed_s17 | ecosystem: Environmental > Aquatic > Marine > Oceanic | place: Mediterranean Sea... | reverse complement strand
TTAGCTAAAGACGCAACGCGACTAGCAGCCCGTTGGGCCGGTTCTCCTACAAGATACTGACCCGCCTGTCCCGGCACTTCGTGAATGGATTTTGCAAAAGGTGAGTATTGCAGACCTGTTTCCAAAGCTGTGAGTTCACGGGCCCCCGGGACAAAAGTTTTTTGAATGTCGACAGCATTAGTGATCCTAGAGGAAAGGTCGCCCGGGGAAAGGTCGGCCCCGGAAAACGCGGCGGGCGGATATTGTACGGGAGTGCCCGCCCCAACGCCCTGTGCCGCTCGTTGTATAGCTGCTGCATTGGGACTAAGCTTTGGCGCAACGGAGCCCGTCGGCTTAATCGGAACAAAACCGAGAGAGTCCTTCGTGGGTTCGGGACCAAACAATGACCCCTCACCAGTAACTCCTCCTACGACATCACCGCCAAGAATCTTGTCCCACTGTGCCGAAGAAACGGCTTGACCCTTTCCTAGTGCAGTAGCATCTATGCCGGGGAGTATGCTGCTATCCGTGCCCCACGTTGGTATTGCACCTACTTGGTATCCAATGGGTGAGGTAAAGTCGCCCGGATTATAGACCGGCGTCAGTCCCGTAAAGGAACCTTCCAAGCCTCCCATAAACGTGCCGGTGCTAGAAAGAGCCCCCCTGAGACCCGCACCTAGAGAAGCCATACCCCCGCCTATAATAGCAGATTTAAAAGCATCTTTTATAGAACCACCCCCTACGAGAGTGCCAATACCGCTGCCCAGAAAACTAGCGGCAAAAGAACCGGCGGGGATTCCTAAAAAAGGTACGCCAAACATAGACGCTGCAATTGGAAGAACAATTGGCGCAGCTTTTTTGACGACTTTGACGATCTTCTTGACGGCCTTCTTGACGGACCGGAAAACGCTCTTGAAGAAAAACTCCGGCATACCCGTAACAGGGTTAATGCTATTTAGTTCGTTACCAACAATAAATTCTTGTGGGTCAAGGCCCATTTCACGCATCTGACCGAAAAGAAGTTCTTTCACCTTTGGGTTGGCGTCGAAAACTTCCATGGGAACAACGGTTTCCCCTTCAGCGGCGTGAACCACATAAATGTCGCCATTGCGCCCGAAATCCGCCAATTTTTGAGCCTGCCCTTGAAAAGAACCAAGACCTACGGGCGCTAGTTCATAGTCAGGCGAAGCGTCTTGAAAGGAACCTATGCCGTTATCTAGTGTGTGGTGAGTTTGTTGTAACATCAAGAAAGCTCCAAAACACTGGCAAAGACATAGATCTTCGACGCCGTATCACAGTTAAAAATGAGCGTGTCGCTGGCCTCTAAAACAAAAGGGCCCGCTAAGGACACGTCTGCGAGAGTTCCTATGCTGTTCTTTTCTAACGTAACCGTTACAGAAGCGGAACTGTCGGTAATTTTAGGGTATACTACTATAGTTCCAGAATGGCTGTTATACAAATTTATGTTTTTAACAAGGGCTTGAGTGGCGCTTGGGCACGTATACACGGTAACGTCCCCGGTAGAACCCACCAAAACGGCTATGTTTTTGTATGCGGAAGCCATTATTCCATGAACCACGCTACGCCGTTGGTGTCATCTTCCCCGCTTACTACAGAAGGAAAATCCATTTTTGTCAGAGCCATTTCAAGATCCCGTAGAATCCTTACAAAAGTGTCCGCATCATACTGATCGGGAGCCATGGGCATTGCATGATCCAGAAGTTTAGCCATTACCGTCTTCCGTCCGGGCGGACCCCCAAGCGCAAATCTCCCAAGGTCCATGTTATATCGGTCGTGTCGCTTTCAATCCGCAATGCCGCTTGACGTGAACGACTACGCAGGAAAGCCTGTTGCGTTGTAGATTTAACGGCGTTTGTGGAATTGGTGGATAGACTGTCCCCTGGATAATTTCGCGTTTTCAAAACGTAATTTACCGAAGCTTCTGCATCACTACTGGTAATGTCAATGTCGGGTATCAGTCGATCCACAAACATAAACTGCTCACCGTCCCCCAAATCAAAGTCAGCAGACTCAATAAAGGAGGTCATTGGTGAGCCGTCGTCGTCGTCGCCACTTTCATGCACATAGATGTAATTTACATCGCTGGCCTGTCCGGATGCTCTGGGGTTGTCGTGAATCCCATAATCTACCCATGCCGTCCGAGATAAAGTTCCGAGATCCCAAGTGTTTTCCGTAAAGTTAAACTTAACGTAACGGTCTATTTCTCTTGAGTCAGAACTTGGATAAAACCAAAACACTTCATCGAACATTCTATTTGAAGCAGCAAAACATTTAAAATTCTGCTCTAAGTTTATGTCATCAAAGACGTACCGAAGTAAGGTACATGGGATAACTTGAAGACGGCCCGTGTAGACATAAAAGTTTTCACGATCCATCCAAAACACTTTGTCACCAACCGTGGTGACCGCATTTGGCCCTATTATAGACACGTTGTTTGCCAACATGCTGACACTAAAAGTAAACGGGGGGCCCACAAATCTCATGGCATAAAGGGATATATCTGTCCAAACAAGCATTTCTTGCCGCGTTTTCTGGGCCGATATTATACGAGAGCCGGAAGAAATTCTTTGGGAGCCCGCCGTATTAGTCGCTGTCGGAGTCCAATCAAACGGGCTTTCTTGGTCGGACCAACGGATCATTAACAAATCCTGAGCCGTTTCATTTATCGGGTTGCACCCAAAACAGACAATGTGGCGGTCTGCTCCAGAAACCATCAGCCTACGAGCAATTGTGGGAGCATCTGAAGCCCCCGATTGGGAAGCAAAAGTTGTGGCTCTGTTTGCAAGACCAAGGGTCTTGTCCCAGTAATAAGGAGCGCCGTCATACACATTAAAGGCAAGATCTTCGCCCCAGTTGTCCTGGCTCCATAGACGTATGTTTGACCCACTTTCAGCAGCGGTGGCAGAGGACTCTCCCCACCCCACAAAATCGTTGGCTTCCTTAACATTTACGCCATCGTCGTGAGCCGCCGCTGTTGTTCCTCGCGCTCCCCGGGCAACTCCCGCGTCTATAGTATTAGAAGATTTACCCGTATATTGAAGCAATTCGTCATCAATTAAGACAAGTCCAACAAAGGTTATGGTAGCCCCGCTAGAAGAACTTGCTGCCGTAGTTCCGTCCTCTCCCCGAGTCAAATCTCCAAACACGTTGCCTACGTTGGTCCCGTAACGGATATTCTCGCTACCTATCTTTATCGTTCCTTTGCTAGGGAAACCCGTTGTACTGGAACCGGCTATTGTGGAACTTGAAGCAGTAAGATTTGCGGTTGTAGTAGTGGACGCTGTTTCAAAATCGGAAGCACTTGTTAACGTAAAAGAAGTGTCCGAATTACTGATGCCACCACTGTCATTCAGCGTAGTCTGCGCGTAACCAGTGCTAAGTCCCCCCCAAAGACCCGCACCGAAACCGGTTCCCGTAACCACGGTATCCAAACCGGTGTTTATTTGATACTCAGCCACAACCGAAGAACCACCGCCCGAAGTTGATCCCGAAGAAGCAGACCCCGAAGTCGATATCGAATAGCTATTAGAATCTATAAGAGTTATTCTATGCTCTGTGTTTATTTGAGCCGCCGTAATTCCATCCGTGGTAGTGGCTCCACTCAAGATCACAAAATCTCCATTCACTGCGCCATGTGCTGGTGCAGTAACGGTCATGGTTCCTGTGCCTGAAGTACCCGTTTTAAGCGGATTTGTTCCCAGAGTGGTTGTAGCACGAATCGGCGTTACGTCGTTGTAACTACCGCCTTCTTCTATATAGAACTTGGTTTCTGTGCCAAGACCCATGTATTTGGAACCACTAAGTGCAGACCAAACATGAAGAGAGCGCCCAATCCCTTGGATCGTGTTACTGCTAAGACGTATCCAACCCCCCATCTTTTCCGGGCGTCCTTTTCGGAAACGAACCAGATCAGAATTGTACCACCCGTTTTCATCTCCGTAGGACGTAGTTTCCCTGTTTACTCCAGGGCGGAACTGTATCTTAGATAACGGCATACTATATTTTCCAGAGCATTCCGGCCAACATCAGAATAACCGCACCAGCCGATCCGATTAAAATCATTTCAAGACGTTTTATACGCTCTACGGTTTCTTTCCAACGTTCGGCGCACACTGCTTCATGGGTGTTTAGTTTTGCGTCAACATCTTTTATTGTCGTGGGCACAACCCTACCCCACTTCTGAAGAATCTTCTTGATTTAAACTGGCAATAAGCCGCCCCGTAAAAAACTCAATGCTTGCGGTCGTCTGGTCGAGTGCGCGGTGGCGCAACTTCCGTTTCTCCTGCAATTCTTGAATCTGACCAGCAAGATATTCCTGCTCCTCTGTAAGACCATAAGAAGAATAAGATTTATCCCCAAACGTAAGCACATTTTCATTATCATCAGCCATTTTTAGTCTCCCAACACAGGCCAGACAATATTGTAAGAATCAACTGAACTTATGTCCGATTTAGCAGCAACTGCGGATTCCATTTCTGTTCCTTTAGCTCGAACAGCATCACGATGGTTTTGAATTTTTGTGGGAATTTCCGTACCTATATCGGACTTTCTAATAACCAACCAATCTGTACTACTCAAGCGAACGCGCTGTTCAACTTTTATTTTCGTAATTTTTTCAGATTTGGCGTCGGACAACGTCCGTTCTGGAGTTTCTTCTACAACTTCAACTAAGCCAGCCGCGACTTTTTCTTCGTCACTCCAAATAGCCCATTGAGGAGAGTAATTTATTCCATTACTACCTTTCCAAGCTTTGCCTTCTTCAATTTCTTTACCTTGATATTTCCAAGTCATAAATTATTCTCCTACGGCATCTGGCCGGTTGTCGCGTACAATGCTAGCTCCGAGGTAGACGCGGCGGTGTCGTAGTTCTGGTTCGCGGTTAAACGCCAATATCTTTTACTCACGGCAGTCGGCGTTTGCGTTTCAGTGTGACCGCTGTTGCCTGGAGAAATTGTCCAAGCTGTGCCAAAAGTTGTCCAAGAACTGTCATTATCGGAATGTTCAATGCGCATCGTGACCGCATCCGCTGCGCCTTGTTGCGTTAGATAAGCTTTAAATCCTGCAATTGTCTGTGAGGAACCAAAATCGAGTTTAGCGAGGGCTTGCCCATCAGTTGGCGTAGATGCTGTTGTAAAAAGAGTGATCAAATCTCCGTCGTTTATACGTCCCACATTGCTCCCACCGACATCGCCAACAGAAGCAGTCGCGTCCAGGCTGATCGGGTTTGAAGCCGAGGAACCAAACCAGAATGAAGAAAAGACCATGGTGTATTAAGCCCCTACAAAGTCTGTCTGGACCGCTCCTAGAAGAATATTATCTGCGGCTTGAACAAAATAAGGTATGATATCAACGTCACTAGCACCTGTACTAAGAGTTATACCTTCGTCTCCAGAAGTTTTGTATTGTGATTCTAAACTCAATGTTCTGGACCCTGTTCCATCTTGAATACAAACAATAATGCCAGACTGACCAACCTGCTCAGTAGACGGGTTCGCAAGAGTTACGTTTCCCGTGAACGTCAAAACAAAATTCTGATTCGCTGTGAAATCCAGAGTTACACTGCCCGTGTTCGAGGTGTCTGTGTCAGTCGTTGCAATTAGTGTTCCGGTTATTGTGGCTCCCGCAGCGGTGGTGGCAACTTTAGCAACATTATTATGATACAGAGTTACGGCACCGTCATCTACAAAGGTGGCCATAGTTTCTCCACCGTCTGAGCCACCGAGAATATCAAGTTGACTAGTGGATATTTTTAAACTTCCCGTTCCACCTTCGTTTATATGACTGTTAGAACCGTCGTGGAAAATCTGTAAATCGCCGACAGAGCCTAGTTCTACCTTTGAATTGTCTAAAAATCGAAGATCATCTGTTCCCGTGGGAACAACAGCAACTATAGCGTCTGCATCGTTCTTAATTGTTACGTCATATGAACTGCCCTGTCCGGTTAGAATCAACCCTTCGGCAGAAGTGTAACCTATGGCCGCAGCGTCACCCGCACTGGTGTCGCCGTCTGCATTCAGTGTAGAAGCCGTGACATCTCCAACGATGTCAACATTTGTTCCGCCTGTTGCGATTGTTATTACATCGGCATCGGCATCGTTCTTGATAGTCACATCATTTGTACTGCCTTGGCCTGTCAAGATAAGACCTTCAGCAGAGGTGTAGCCTATGGCTGCATTGTCACTCGCACTGGTGTCGCCATCTGCATTCAGTGTAGAAGCCGTGACATCTCCAACGATGTCAACACTTGTGCTGCCAGTGGCTATCGTAAGGACATCGGCATCAGCGTCATTTTTAATGGTTACATCGTTCGTGCTACCTTGACCCGTCAGTATTAAGCCTTCGGCAGAAGTGTACCCCACAGCAGCTTTGTCGCTGGCCGCAGTGTCGCCTAAAGCATTAAATGTGCCGCTAGAAGTAATGTCACCGGACGCTGTTATGGTGGCTAATTGCAGGTTAGATAGCGCATCTATAACCGCTGCGCCAGATCCGGCCCCGTCCATATAAACAACAGCAGATTTTCCATTTTCAACGGTAATATTTGCGCCACTACCTTGCGTTAAAATAACTGAATAAGGTCCACTGGACCCTGAATCCGTTGTGGCATTAATCATAATAAAGTAGGCAGCAGTCGTATTCGGGGCTACTGTAACCGTATTATTAGCTCCCAAGGCACCCGTAAACTTAACAACACGATACATGCCATCTTGAAGATTTTCAGTTCCTGATTCAGGAGATGCCTCTCGAACAGTAAGTGTATGTGTTGAACCAGAAAGACCCACGGCTTTATACGAGGCTATACGATCTAAAATATCCAAGTTATGGTTAGTAGTCGTTCCCCACGCACCGGATTGCTCACCGGACCCTATTTTTTCAATACCAAAACTTGTGGTGTATGATGATGCCATAATCCTATTCCTATGCCGCTATTTCTGTCCAACTCGGAGTTTGTGTAGTACTTATCTCAGAGAAGTTTGATGTTTGAGAAGCATCAATAACACTCCAAACAAGGGCGTTATTAACAGCCCCTTCGGCAGAAACACCTTCTACAGTGAAGGCAAAGTTAATTTGTACAGAGCCCGCTGCGCTAGCCGCAGATACCCCCGTCACCGAAACAGTCGAGTTAGTAATCGCAGAGGCGCTTCCTATTGCACTTGCGGATGATACCCCCGTAACACTGACAGTAATCGGAACAAGAACAGAAGCCGAACCAATAGCACTGGCCGCAGAAACGCCCGTTACGCTAACGCTGACGGGTAGGCTTACAGTAGCCGAACCAATAGCACTGGCCGCAGAAACACCTGTGACTTCAACGGGAACAGGACTATTCCATGTCCCCGAATTCCAAGTGCTTCTATTCCAGCCAGTGATTAGAGCCATTACGAGATCCTAATTATCGCATTATTGGCGTCATTAGCCGGAAACTGAATTGTAAAATCTCCTGCACTAGATGACTTGTCTCCACCAAAGTTTATAACCGCAACAGCAGGGTTTGCCGCATGGTTAGTAGTAGATCCAGTTCCTGCGGTACTGAGTGTGCTGTTATAAATCAAAGCTCCCCTTGCACTGGAAATCGTGGAAGTGGACCAAGTACTGTCGGCAAAATCCAGAAATGCGGTTGGGACCGAGCTACTGTTATCAGCCAAAGCAAGCGTCACACTGCCCAGGGAGTTACCACCAGCCGTATAGTTCGTACCACTAACTTCATTACTAGTAGTATATCCCGTAGTATCCGCATCAATAGAAGAACTATTCGTGAACATAGCAATCTTGAACGTATCAGCGCCAATGGCGCTTGAGCCTGTTCGCGTATGCGGGGTCCAGAAGTGAATACCTGCCATCGCCTCTGTTTTAAAAGTTCCGCACATTGCGGATGATCCAACTGCCATTACAGTCTCCTTATAATCTCGGCCACATCTTCGTGACCCTGTTGCTTCATCAAGGCCCAGATCGTGGTCCGTTCGCTTTGCGCCATCCTATTCATATAAAAAACAAGTGTTTCTTTCAATTTGTCCCTATGCGCTATTGCTTGGTCTCGTATGGCAGGAGGGGCATCTTTAGAAACCACCATAATTTTATTCATTGCCATTTCTGCCATTTCTTCAGGGGAGTGTCCTCTATTACTGCTTGTGAACACAAAAGGTTCCGTAAAACCCGACTGACTTTCGCTAGAAAACATTATTGTACCGCCCGTCTCACTCTATCGTATCGGTATTCGTCTCGGGTTTGTTTTCCTTCTCCTAGATTCTTCAGCCATTGGATAGATTCAATAAACCTTTCGGTATATTGCTTCAACATGTCGGGCTCACCCTTCATAAAAGTGTACGCTTCGCACAGACTTCCATAAAGAAGACACAACTCTGCGTTTGTGCCAAGCCAACTTGTGCCGTCACCGCTTGAGGTTATAGAAGCAGGTCGATAAAAATAGTGTAATTCCATGGTATAATTACTGTCCGGAGTTGGGGCTAGTAAAAACGTGTCCTCATCCCAATCCCCGTAGTATTTAGGGGCCCCTGTAGTTGCGGGGTTAGGTGTGTAGTCTTGCAGCATGGTAACTTGCTTATATAGAAGGAATTCTTTACTGGATGAGTTTATTACACTAAGGGAGTTTTGAGATAAAAAATCACTTGGTTTGGATAAATATTGATTTCCAGACGTAGCACTTCCTTGAGAGCTTTTCCTAAAAACATCCAACTGACATTCTTTAAGAACTCGTTCTTCGGCGTTTATGATAAAACGCGAAAGCTGGCTTACAAAAGTAGACTCAGTGTTTTGCGTATAGTCCTGTATAGCCGTTTTCAACGTTGTAAAAGTAAAAGCCATGCTATGCACTCACGGTTACAGGGCCAGCAGAGGCGTTTTGACCTCCACCTTTTACGCCACCCGTTGTTGCGGTTCCGCTACTGGCGGCAAATGTATAACGGTCATCATCAACCTTGGTTATGGAGTAACCGTCGGAGTTTTCTACAACGCTTGAGGAAAACCCATCAAAAGGTTCCACAGAACGAAAGCGCACTGTATCACCAGTACTTCTTCCATGCCCGGGTTCCGTAACTGTTATAGTAGACGACCCACTGGAAGAAGATTTGAAAGCATTTTCAGGTAGTAAGACTTCTACGGCGGGCTCCGTCCTGTCTGGTCGGGGATTCCGCAGGGCTTGGGGGTCAGCAGGAGTCTTAACAACCATCAACTGGGGTTGTTTAGCTTCCCATTCGTCCTTCCCAACAAGCATTCCCGTCCATTCTTTACGCATGTCTTTTAGACGGTACGCGGCTCCGGACCGGTCCGAGATGCCCATGGCATATTTATTTGAGGCGTATCTCGCCATTATGAAGTCGCACTAAGATAGCTATAAGAAGGGACTACGCTGAAACTTGCGCGATCCCGGTCTTCTTCGGCTGCTCGAAGAAACTCTTCTTCATAAATGGATTTTAGAACCGCCACGCGGTCGGGGGCTTTTTTTAAGGAAATGTAATAAGCCAAACCAGCGGCCAGACAAGGATAAAACCGGAAAGGGACTTCAACCGTGTTTATAGAAGCATCTGCGTCATCTATGCGTACCAGACGGTCATAGATAAATATGTCAGTGCTGTTCTCAGGTTCCGGCCAAACTTTAACAACAGGTGTTATTTGCCGATCTACATAAAATTGGACCGGTCTGCCCGAAGTTGTTTTGGAAGGTATGCTAAGGTAGTCGTCCCGGCTGACTCGGCTAATGGAAATGTCCGAATCACTCCGCCGGATAACGGCGGACAAGATGTCAATAGTAGCCCGGATGTCGTTAATGCTGGGGTCTGACGATATTGTAGTACTTACTGCTGAACCACTACTATCGGTACTGGTAATGGTTTCTCCAGCGGTAAAAGATCCCGAAGGAATACTTAATGTAACCGTAGTCGAACTGGGTTTTGTTAAAACAACCGCAGTCGTACCGCTTGACGAACCTGTTATGGTGTTGCCAACAACAAGGTTCGTAGAAGCCCCTACAGTAGCCGTTATTGTTCCTATGGGATATTCAGAAAGACCGGAAACCAGGGTTTGGTTCACCTGATCTATGGTCCAACGATTTAAGCCCCGGTTTGCCCAATCTGCAAAAAGGAAGTTTATGGATCTTCGCGCAGTACGGGCATCATACCCGGTACGAAATTCTAAGCCACACCGCTCAAACGCTTCTTCCACGTATTCAGCTACATTAGGTTCAAAATCCTTAGATCCGGAAACAGCCATAACACAAGTAGCCTTTCATAAAACCACGCCTTAATATTGTTTTAAACAATATAGAACTACGGAATACGTGTCCCCGCTGGTGTGACCAACCGTAGTGAACTGTATGTCTCCGGTTTTTCCGCTGGAGGCCGCGACATTTGGAAGACCACTTATGTCTGAATAGTCTAACGTGTCGGAATAATCCGCCGGAAGTTGTGCTGCAATAACGTCAGTCGAAGCGTCCCAAAGAACCTTGACACCCATTCCAACGTTAGAGAAGGATATCTTCTTTATCCTCACGCCTGTGCAAGCAGTTCCATCCTGAAGCGAAGATAAAGCGGATACATCTACCTTAGTAACAGCAGCCTCTCCAGTCCCGTCGCTTGTATTAGTACAATAAATAACGGCTTCCTTCGGCCCATCTATTACAGTGGTAGCAGTTACGGCGTCCGCCATAAGACTCTCCTATCAGAACGGGGGCAACGCCCCCGTTCCATTACTCAGGTTTAGCTATCCGCGAAAGGAGTTGCAATTGTTCCAGATCCAATAAGAACACCCTGAACAAGATATTCATTGTCAGCAATGGCAGTAATCTCAAGGTAAGAGAATTTATCTCCGCCCTGCGTTCCGCCATTCATAGAAATCACATCGTTTGATGAACCGGGTATAAAAACCTTATAACTGCCATCAGTGACGCCAACAGCTAAAGAGCCAAGAAATTTGTCAGTGCCATCTGTTTTGATGTCAAGATCCGTAGCGTCGGTTCCAATGTAAAACCTGTAAACAGCACCAAGCTGGTTGTTTACATTTGGATCATCTTGACCGGCAGACGCCCCTGCGGAATCAGCCTGAATAGTCGGCAGAGTTACCGCACCATCCGCATCATTTATCTCTATGACGCGACCTGCATGGTCGGCAAACGTAAGGGTTGTCTCGGCAGTTATATTGACAACTGCATCGGGTCCGGCGGTTATAAACCCGCGCAACGAACGGACCGGACCGGAAAAAGTCGTTCTAGCCATAACGTAGTGTCCTTCTCACAAAGGTTTCGCCCTAGCGTCTTGTGAGCGTCTGCTGGGCCAGTCGCTAGGGCTATGCAATCCCAGAAAAATTTACAAAGCAGGGGAGGGTTAGAAAGACCCTCCCCTTATATATTATGCTCCTGGGGAGCCAAAAATGCCGCGTGGGTCGGACCAACCGAAAGCATAACGCTCCCGGGCTTTGTAACGGACGTTCCCCGTATCAAAATCACCTTCCATCGAAGTCCGGACGGCGGTACGGTTAAAGCCCTTCAGACCGTTGGGTGCATCTGTCAAGATGAAGAAAGCATCCGTGTCACTAAGGAAGTGATTAACGGCGTAGCCTTCCGGAAGCATACCCATGTTCCGAACTGCGTTAATGTCGTTATCCGCAGTACCGGTACGCAGGGTAGATTCTAGAAGACGGTCTGCTGTGAACTGAAGTTCTTTAGGAACAATCAGTTTCATGCCGCGAACCGCAACTTTCAGGCCCCGCTCGTCAACAAAACTTGCGATGTCAATCAGAGACTGTTCAAGACTAGTCTCGTTAAGATCAGCCGCAGTGGAGAGTTCGTTACGGAACGTGCTCCCCGTTACGAGTGGGTGGTCCGTAGCGCAAAGTTCCTTGCTGTCACCACCGGTATACGTGCTGTCGAAAGCATTGTTAAGAACCGCTGCGGCCTTAACCTGTTTCGTCTGACTCATACTGCGGGCAAGAGCTTTCGTGTAACGACCGGCAAGCCTGTCGTACAAGTTATCCTCGACCGCTTCTTCGGTGATCGAAAAAGCAAGGGCAATCGTTTCCATCGTATAACGCGCTGTATAAGCTTCTTGCGCGTCATCGAAGGATACTGCACTGCCTTCCGCCTTGGTTGGGGCGCTTCCAAAACCTGAAAGCATAACCTCTTCCTCAAAAGCACGGTCCGAACTCTCCATAGAGAAGATTTCTTCGTGCTCCCGATCATACTGATCGTACTCCATTCCGAACAATGCGTTCAGGCCGGGTTCCAACTCTTTTACGAGTTGTGCTCTACTGATAGCCATTTTCTAAACCCCCTATACGCCAGTAGTTGAAGGAGTACCAGCAGCAATAGCGCCGTTGTTGCTATTGAAGTGGTTATTAAGTCGGACAATTGCACCAATGCCCGCTGCGGAGAAGTCTTCGTTAGAAGAGTCTTCTACCCAACCCATAATCCGCATTTGCAGTGCAGCCGTAGTGGCAATCGTGCTGATCGCGAGGCGACCTAACGATACACCAGTGGCATCCGTGCCAGTAATTGCGGTTGAGAAGTTAGCGTTAGCAAAAACTGCGGCACGTGCCGTAGCCTTACTGGTCCACGAAGCATCCGTTGCAATAACATAAAGCTGCATTGGATCGTCGTTGACATACGCCTTTACAGGGTGGTTGCTATCTGCCCCCGAACCGGGCCAGTAATTGCTCCACGTAGGTTTTCCAGTGGTACTAGAAACATACTCACAGCCCTGGAACACGCCCAAAAGCCCTACCGTACCACCAGCCGCCGCTCCCGGAGCGTCGATATAACCGGTGGAAAGAGGAATCACGGGTTCGCCGTGATAAAGCTTGTTTGTGTTGCCGTTAGCTATCTCATAAAGAGTATAGTTTGAAGTAGCAGTGGAATTGGCCGCGCCACCCATCTTGTTGAGCGGACGGAGGCCAAAGCTTCCGTTAATGTTAGCCATTTCGTTTGCTCCTTAAAGCAAAAGGGTTCAAAACAGGTGCCCTATTTTCTAGGGCCTCCAAACGTTACACGCGATTGTCGTTCAGGCTTCTGAATCGCCATCGAATGATGCTGCGTCTCCTTCATAAGATCGTTGTCAACTGCGGTCATTGCGTCCGAACTCATTTTACCAAAGTAGTCCTTACGTTCCTCAACAATCTCAATTGGAATACGGGCCAGCAACAGCCCTCCTACGCCAAAGACACCTTCATAGGTCCCGGAATCCACAGTTGGGGCCTCAAACTCAGGGTATTCTTCTTTCCGGACCAGTTCCCACCCTTCTCTCATGCGGGCAGAAACATTCTTCCGGTCGTCAAAACCCCTGACTTCAGACCGTATCCATCGGTGGACAAAGCCTTCTGGCGGGTCGGGTGCGTCCAATAAGGACGGGGGACTCCAAGGTTTCCTTTGCGTTTTTACGGCTCGGGTCTTGGATGCGCGAGGAGTACGATCAATAGTGTTTTCAGACATTGTCATTTCCTAGCGTTTGTATTTCGCGTACTGGTCTAGAGGAACCCCCAACTTGTTCGCAATAGTAACTTCACTTGGGGATAATCTCACTGTTTTGCGCCCGGATGGCCCCGAACGTGTAGCAGAGGCAACAGCCTGTTGGGGCCTGTTACCTCCGGTATAAGAAGTGGTGCCCCCAAACTTGTGGGGAAACGCTTCTCGCATTCTTTCGTCAATTACACGATAATACTCTGGTGAGTTTGTGTCAAAGTCTTCTTGTTCGACCAAAGTCTTGTGTATTCCAAAAGCAGCGAAGGTCATTGCGTCGTCTTCGCCAAACCACTGGTTCTCTGGCTTCTCCGCCCATTCCACGGCTCTTGGATCGGGACGGCCCGGTGCGGCGGCTTGGACCGGTGCAGCTTGAGCCTGCTGGGCTTGGAGTTGTTGAGCGTCATACTGAGCCCGCTGAACAGACTCTGCTTGTTGCTGTTTAGCCGCCTTGACCCGCTCCTCTTCTATCGCAAGTTGCGACAGCTTTTTGTTGATCTCTACCTGAGAAGAAGTGTCGTTAGTCGCAATCGCAGTCTCCAGATCTCTGGACAGAGAGTCAGACTGCGTGGCTACACGGTCTCCGTATTCCTCAATGTAACCTTGGTCCAAATCGTGAACCCGGGTCCTAAGCTGGTTGTTTTCCGCCTGAACGCCTCTGGCATACTCGACTGCCGCCTGCTGCTGCCGTTCTGCTTCCCGGGCCTTCTTTGTAAGCTTGTCAATTCGACGTTTGACTTTTTTACTGTAATCTTCGTGTTCCTGAGACGTTCCCGGAACACCTTCTTCGTCAGGAAACGAGTCAACCACAACATCGACACTGGATGCAGTCTCTGGAATATCGACAACTAACTCGTCTTGAGCTTCTTCAGGCATGGTTTATCTCCATGTTAAAAGTGCAGGATATCTTCGGGGTCCTGTATAACCGCTATAACCTCGTCATCATTTAAAACGCGAACCTCTCCGCCGTCTATCTTGAAGCGTGCGCCCGCATACCGTCCAAAAATAATCCAGTCTTTCTCCCGGCACCACGGGCCACTAGGGAACTTCTTACGGTCTTCATAGGCAAGAGGTCCCACTTTTAAAACATACCCGCACACGGTAGCCACGGATTCCCTGTCTACCACTGTATCTGGTAGAAGAACGCCGCCCTGACTTTTACCCTTTCCCCTATAAGGAAGAATCAACAAGCGCCAACCCGTAGGTTCAGGCAGTCTATTAAACGTAGCCACGTCTAACTTGCTGGGATCTAAGACTCGTTCTTCGGGTTTTACATAGGCGGGGTCTAGGGAAACTACGCTGGAAGCGCCGGTTAGTTCGGATTTTTTGGACATTAATCTGCCTTTTCTAAGATTTCTCTTAACTCCTGTCCTATATAATCCAAAGACTCTACGTTGCCAACCAGTTGTTTATACTCTTCGTGACTTTGTACTCCACCAGAAGTCATAATCTCTGAAACACGGTCTCTACGTTCTCGAATAACTTGCAAAAGTCTTTCCGCCAGCAAAATTCCGTCCATTAGCAACGCCACCTTTTTCTTGCTTGCCGAATACGGGAATTGGGATTGTTACGAGTTTTTGCAGAACTCTTCTTCAACTGCCCCAAAGACCTCGCACAATAACTTCTTCGGCGCTTGGCGCGAGATTTGCTGGGATTTTTTTCAGTTACAGCGGGTTTGAGTTTTGATTTTGGGTTGGCTTTGCGATACGCGCTTATACCTTTTTTAGTCATCCCGCTTTTTTTGCCATAGTTGGCATTTTTACCGGTAGTTGTGCGCCGTATAGGTTTATCTTTCCGGGACATTATCGCTTCTTCTCTTGCTGCCAAGCACGAACTTTGCTCATGCTACGAGAACCGAACCAGAATGCAATGATTGAAGAAAATATAACAGAGGTCTCAGGGTCCCAGATAGCGACTAACCCCGCAGACAAATCCATGCCCTGCGTACTCACCATACTGTACAACGTGACGCCCTTGATCGTCGCAAACAACAAAAAGAAGGCATAAGTAAGGACAGGGCGCACAGAACCCCGCAGAGCGTTGACAAAACCTCCAGCGTCAATAGACCGGTCATGCTCATATATGCCTTTCGTTTCCGCAATGTCAGCCTCGGCGTCCAGTTCTTTTATTTTTAGCTCCGAAAGCTTGTCTGCGTACTTGGCTTTTGCCTCCAAAAGAGCAATTTCCTGCTCATTTGCCTGTTTTTGCTTAAAATAACCCAGTATTTCCGGAATTATGGACGTTCCGAAGCCTAGCGCGGTTCCTAAAAGCGAAATAACCATGAATTACCGCTTATTTCCTGCTCATATAGGCGCTCATGCCCATGTAAGCACACGTGACCCCAGAAAAAGCTATGTAGGCGAGCCCCAGAAGGTCGCTTATAGACTTGAGTCTGCTTTCGCTAACGACAAAAAACAAAAGTCCGGTCATCCCAACCATGATGCCAAGGGCGCACCACGCCATATGGCGTTGGGCATCCATCTTCTCGGCTGTCTCAAGAGCTTCAATCGCTGCCAGTTCTGTATCCGACACAACCCCGTCACCGTCAAGATCCAGGGTTTGGTGGCGGCTGTCTCTTTGAAGCTTCTTCTGGGTCATCTCTTGTCGTTCCAAAGATCAAACAAGACCTTAACCTTGTCTTTCAACACTTCCAGATCACCATGCATCTTGGCAAGGATGATTATAAGGCCGACTATAGCAACCAGAACAGGCCATCCCGCATTGAAGACTTCTATAAAAGAAACATCCGTTCCATGCGACATGACTTAATTCCGTACACATCAGAAGAACTTAAAAAACGCCCTTCTCTTTCAAAAGAAAGCCAATTACGCCTCCCACCATGCCAACCACAATTACAGCAGGTTGAGAGATAAGAACGCCTACACCAACAATCACACCGCCCAAAGCAGCGTAGCTGGAAGGCTCTTTCATGCGATCCATGATCCAGTTCATTTATCTAGTCCTTGTCTAGCAGATTTTAAAGGAGCCACCACGAAGCGCAGCGCCCATGCCACGATTTTTCCCGGAAATTGACGTAGCTTTAGCCACGTTCGGTGTGGTCTCGGTTTTTGCGTCGTTATAAGGAACAAAACCCTGATCCTTTACAACGATACCTTTCCGCGCAACACCCACGGAACCCTTCTGTTTTTCCATAACAATCTCCTATTGACCGGTTTGTTTCATCAACTCGCGTTCGCGTGCCGCCTGTATACGTGCCGCCACGATTTCTTCCTGGGACTGTATTCTTTGCGCCCCAAGTTCTGCGGTAGACTGTGCCTTTTGTTGATCCAGAGAAAGGCGTGCCTGATCTATCTGATGCTCGGCCTCATCCCGTTTTGCGCGAAGCTGCAAGTCCTGTTCTTTAAGAGCAATCAAAGGATCTGGTTGCTGGTCTGATTGCCCGCTTATCTGGAGACTTAGAGCTTTGACCTCTTGCATCCCCACCGCTATTTGTTCCGCCACCATGGATTCTATTTGTAAAGCCTGCTCTTCGGTTGGCGCTTGTCCCTGAAGCTCCTGCATCATCTGGGCTGAGACCTGTTCCTTAGCGCCTATTGAAACATGCTCCATGACATGTTTTTGCAAAGCCATTGCTACCGCAGGAAGCTGCGCCACAGTTGGAGAAGATCCGAAGACCAAGTGAGCCATTATATGCGCCTTGTGGTTCTGCCCTTGGAATGCTTCCAGTTCAATGTTCTCCAATGCTTCTGAATTTTCCACTGCGGGATCTTTAGGTGCAGCTTCTTCCTGATCTATGACCTTGAGAATAGAATCAACGTCTTTGACACCAAGCGCCTTGTACATCCTGCGAAACGCTTCGTACATGTTATGCAAATCCGGAGCCGCTTGCGCCAACTGCAACTCAGTTTGCGCCATAGTGACCCTTTGCGACATGGAAAATATGTTGGGATCGGAAACTGGAATAACGTCAACCCTATCATCAAAATCCTCTGATTTTATAACCCGCTCCGCACCAACAACATTGTAGGGGTACTCCGGTGGAAGAGATTCCCCGAACACCTTCGCAAGAAGATCAAACTCATCTTTCTGTGCATAATGCAGCCGTTTATGTATGGCCGACATTACTTTGGCACCCTGTTCCAGCATTGCAATGGTAGTTCCTACCGCAGCCTGCTGGTTTCCGTCTCCAACCTGTAAATTAGATACCGCAGCAAAACGCTGACCCGCCTCTACGCAGAACCCCATTAACTGGAACAAGGTCTGATCGGCCCCCTTGTAGGGAAGCAGCATCAACGAATCTCGGATAGCACCTCCGGGAGAATCCACGTCCCGGAACTCGCCCGGGGACAGGGGTTCGTCATCATTCCGAATACGGAGGCCGCGTGTCTTGAAACCTGCGGGTAAATTAGCCAAGGTCCCCGCATCAATAAGCTGACGCAATGCAGCAGTGGCCGTTCTGCTTAATCCACCAATCATGTGAATTAAACCCAAGCCATAAAAACCAAAACCCGGAAGGAACTTGAAATGAACAAAATACTGGTTTTTCTTACGGTCCTGATCTCCCTCCTTGTAGTTCCTGCGAATGCTTAGAACCTTGTTGTTGTTTTCCGACACGGTCACAACATAGGGGAGCTTGATACCGGTGGGTTCGCCACTGGGATCGGAATCTTCAAAGCCTTCCAGATCCAGATCTACGTGGCATTCAAGTAAGGTAACTTCGGTGTCCAGACGACCGGGCTCTATTCCACTTATCTCGTCCATTTCTTCACGGACCTCGGACGGGTCCGACTGAGAGGCGGACACTGAAATGTCCGAATAAAAACCCGCTACCTGTTTCTTCCGAAGCTCGTTCTCCGAGATTTGAATAACATGTGTTACGTTCTCGGCTGTTTCCAAATCGGTCGCGGTGTACGGAACAATCAACTGTTCCGCAGGAACGAACTTGCTAACTGCACGTCCCAGAAAATCATCGTAGTACACCTTTTTGAACGTAGAACCCGCCAAGGGAAGGTAGAACAGCATTTGGTCAAATTCAGGTGTGTATTCCTTCATAACACACGTAATTTGATAATTCATAAAGTTACGGACACGATCTGACTGTTCTTCAATCTCCGGTGACGACTTGCCAAGGATCTGGGTGTTTACAGGTCCACCTGCGGGTAAAAGCTCTCCAAACGCCTGCGCCTGAAACTGGGTTACGGCCTCGGCAAGAAGGGGATGAGTCACGCCGGTCGCACCACGAAAAGGCTCCGAACGCTCTTCGTATTTAAAACCAAGAAGTTCTAGGCCGGTCCTGTAAGTGTCTTCCCAATCCTTGCGCCCGTCTTTGTTGGCCTCGTACTGATTCAACAAGTCCGAAGCTATCCGGGACAAGAGTCCGGTATCTACTTCCTCTGCGAGGTTGTCGTAAAACCCTGCGCCCGAAACCTGATCCATACGTGGATCAAAATCAACGATGACACCACCATCATCTTCCAGTTCTATGTTCAAACCGGGAGTTTCGATGATGCTTGCATCGTCAAGAGACACTTCTGCGTCCGGGCCCTCTTCCAGTTCCACAGGCGGTATTTCATTACGCCTTTCTATAAGAGAGGCCGTCCCGAAATTGCTGCGGGGCAGGGGATTCCTAGCCATCTAGTAACGCCTTAATGAAGCAATGCCACCGTCCCGAAATTCGCTCACCAACGATTCACCTGGGACCCTTGCAGATTCCACTCCCATTGTGTACCCGAGTGGAACCCCCCCGGTTTGCTGTTGGAGATTTCTACGAGCAGCCTCAATTCGCTGTATAGTTTCCGGGTCAAGAAGATGTGAACCATAATTTAGATCTCCAGTTGTCCTACGGCCATAATCTATGTCGCTGCCTCTTGGAGAATCCGGACCTATACGGGTTGGTGTAAGCATCTCAGCGGACGCAGTACCTGGGTAACGAGGAGCCATATAGAAAGGCGGCGTCTGCTCCTGCGGCATCACCTGCGGCCCCATCGGCATCACCTGCGGCCCCATCGGCATCATCTGCTGCTCCTGCATCATCTGCTGCTCTGGCTGGATCATCCTGGAGGTGTAAGAAAACCGATCTAGCATCCGTCCGATATACTTAGAGTATTGTGGAAGGGTCTCTGCCACTTCACTGAGCGCAGCGGCATTAGCTTGCACAAAGGCTGCTACCTCTTCTGTAGTAGCGGAACGTTCAAGGTCTAACATTTGCTTGACTAGCTCAAGTTCTGGACTCCCCCCCTCCTGCATCTGAAGAGGGCGAAAGCCCAACATGCCGCCGTCGCGCATCGGGGTAACCACACCGCCTCTGGATACCATGTACTGCCGAAGCTCGTCAGTGTCTCGGGGCTCGCGACCAAACTCCCTGCGGAAACTGTCAAGCGCCCCGGAATCCACGGAAGCGTTCCCGGCAACCAAGGCTTGTGCCTGTGCCTGCGTCCCGCCCCCGAAGTGGTTGCGGACAAGCTGCATTAGCGGAGAACTTGCGCCCATAAATCCCGGGCCGCCTGGGGCACCACCGGGGTGTGCCACACCGCCTCGGGCCATGCCAATAGGGCGAAAGCCCAACATGCCGCCGTCGCGCATACCCATGGATTGCTCATATTGTTCAGCCGCCGCCATGCCTTCCGGCGTGTACGGAAATTCGCGTCCCATTACGTTAGGCATTTCGTCGTCCACCTTTTCTGTTCTTCTCCGCGCCTTTTACCTTACCTGCATTTATACTGGCGTAAAAGACTTG
>Ga0114908_1000573_pt1 | contig 20324 bp, 47 predicted proteins | sample MalvireepMed_s17_FD_87292 | JGI IMG/M metagenome (GOLD analysis project Ga0114908, IMG submission 87292) | Marine viral communities from the Global Malaspina Expedition - Malaspina viral metaG DeepMed_s17 | ecosystem: Environmental > Aquatic > Marine > Oceanic | place: Mediterranean Sea... | reverse complement strand
TGCCTCTGCCCTCTTTTATAGGTTAGTGAATGAACACAACATGCATTTTGAAGATGCTGAAAAGTTTAGTTGCGCATTCGTGCATACCTATAAAGTTATGCAAGAACCAATGACAGAAGAGGAACAAGAAGAAATTAGGAAAAGAATGATCGATTGTATTGATGCAGGCAATATGAAGATTGCTGGGCAGGATGACCAATAGAGGGGTTTTTTGTTATCCTTTTTTAGGATTCCACAAATGAGTTAAAATTATTAGAAATCACTGGCTAGACTACTTTTTGATTCTATAATATAGAGTCGCAAACTTAATAATATGACAGTAATCATTTGAGCGAATTGATGAAAAGGTTTTGAACCAGAAGACTTTTCCCTTAGTAGTAGCGAGTTCTAAATTTCAAATACATGTCGAAGGGATTCGACTGATCGTAAAACCAGAGTTGGTGAAAAAGGATTTTTTACTGACCAATGGGAGTTTTTTAAAAATGCAAACGCATAGTTCAAATTATAATTCACGTCGTCCTGTCTTCAATGTTTATCACCAGAATCCATTGATGAATAACAATATCTTGGTTGCCCTGAATCCAGAGATGGCGGAAGAGATCGTCAAACTTGTACACGAAACGTGTTCAAGCGAGGAAGGATTACAGGATCGCGAAGAGTATCCGCACCTTTACTCTCTTTGTGATAGATTGCAGTCGAACCTTGATTGGTCACGAATGCAGGCTCTCAGGCGTCACAATGAATATCCCAACTGTGAAAATGGGAGAGAAACCAGTAGAGTTGGTGTGGATTCTTTTTTAAACAATGTTGATTCGGGTAACGGAGTTGATTCGGGTAACGGATATCCGATTAAGCCGATGAATCGACAAATGTAAAAGCACACAAAGCAAAAAGATTCTTGAAAAAGGAACGTCCAGACTTGGGCGTTCCTTTTTTTTAAGTTGTATCGTTTTTTACGTCAAAGATTTCTGCACTGACGCATTCAAAACTCTATAGTAGATAAGCGTAGTACGACTTTAACACACAAACCAATTAACAAGAAAGATTACAGGAGTTTAACATGGCGCGAACACCACGAAACAGAATCGGGATAACCATAGTAGATCCGGGAACTGCAACGGATTACCTCAAACAATTTGCAGACATGAACATCCAAGCCGCTGGGGGATATTCTAAAAATGTAAACAACGATGGTTGGGTCACTCAGGCTGGTCCAATGACAATAGATAATCAAGGACATGTAAAAGCAATGGTTTGGTCAGTTTTCATTCTTGCACTTCGTGCGGATAAGAATGACAGCCAAGCAAAGATGATTGTTAGCAACATGTGCCCAATAGTTAATGCTGCTTCTGAATTTAAATTAAACAATGCCTTGACTGCTAGTATCGAAGTGAAGCCGGAAGGTGAAACGACAAAAGTTGCGAATGTTGATAGTTCGCACATATATCAACCGCATCATGGTTGATTATTTATCTTAGGAGGATAATATCATGTTAACACTAGCATCAGGATTTGAAGGCTTCTTAGGAACCATCTGGTTTTCAGCACTTGTTTTCATAGCGGGAGCATTTATTGGAGCCCCCATGTGGAACTGGCTAAAGCAGTCCTTCCCTTGGAACAAGTAATCTTTTCTCTTTTTTGATTCATCTGATTTCTGCCAGACTACTCTGAATTAATTAAGACATGAGAACAAAGAAACAGCCACCTAAACGGTGGTTGTTTTTATTTATTAAATATATTTGCTTTAAAATGCATAATTTAACTATAATAGTAGGGTATGAAGACAATAAAACTACCCTGCTATGGGTTCGTAATCGAACTTTCTGATGATGGAAATAGTGGAAGTGTGAAATCTCGCCTTTCAAGCAAGATGGATGATGAGCCTTTTACTCAATCTCCAATGGATTTTGTATCAGATGAGAGTTTAGACGAGTATCATTTCTATGTAAATGCTATCGAATCATTAGTATTGGCTCATGCTTGTGCTGGAATCGACATTGAGTCGCCAGCATATATAGAAGGAATAGAAACGGCTGTTGAAGCCGCTAGTAACAAATTATAGGATTGTAAAATGCACGCAACTTTTGTATTTCTAATTGATGGTATTGAAGGCAAGTCCAACTCTTCTGATATGAAGGAAGTAGTTGACGAAGTAGTTTGTTCCTTTGAGGAACGCTATGGTCATGCCTGTGATGAGAATAACTGGTGGCAACCAGAAGCAGTGCTTTTTCAAGATGGCACAATTATAAATGCGGCTGAGCAAGAAGATTGGCGTGGTAGAGATAAATTTGCTGAGCGCACGATACACTCCTGTCCAGAGGCTTCCGAGCGATGGCAGTGGGGTAAGGATTTTGCGATGCAATGTGCCGCACTGGAGATGGAACTTTACGGTTCTGACAGTTTTGGTCTTGCCTCTAAAGGCAGTGAACGAGAAGGCAAGAAGAAGAAGGTAAGTGAGATTCCTTACGATGAACTCATAGATGCTGTGAGTAGTGAAGTCCCCAATGAATTGTCTAAGATGTATGCCACTGTTTCTTCTGTTCCACATCCATCAGGACATTGGAGTAAGGAAGATTCAGATGTTCGTATGAGTAATTACACAAGATCGAAGATTGCTCGTAGTTTTGAACTGTTTGTGGAGTCTGATATTAAACCTTTCACTCGCTACACTGAATCACCCTATACATATCGTTGCTTTGACCTAAGGCACGATTCGTACGGAGTTGATGTCACCGATGACACTGTTATGCTCTTCGTTGACATCCACACATAAGGAGAATTACAATGGCTCGTAGACCAATTAAAGAAATTATAGAAGATATGGCAGAGGGCGCTCGTCTAATTGATGAAATGCGAAAAGACGGAAGGTTGCCTCCTGATTACAACATGGAAAACTTTGACGCAATGCGTGAAGAGTTTATTAGTAGGGCAAGAGAAGGGTCTCGTAGACCTACATTTAGAGAGGTTCTAGAATATTCCTCTTCTGTGCAAAGTAGCAATATGGAGGGAGGCAAGGTTGGTAAAGACCCGTCTGGTCTTGGATGGCAAGCCCGTTCTTCTATGTATAACGCAGGAAGCGATAAGAAGTTCAAGCCACTGAAGACCTCCAACTCTAGTCTTCATATGGACTTGATGGATCAAGCAGGATGGGACTATGGCACTAGCGATATGTTCCCAGAGATATAAAAGGATTTATTAAATGGAAAATACATTACTAGCAGATGGATTCGAAAAGGCGTTCACTGGGTACTTCCAAAGAGTTGGAAAGCCTAAGGTTGCTGTTTATGATTATGAGAAATGCTTAAAAGTTCTAATAGACCGTGATGGAATGGGTTTATCTGAGGCTGACGAATATTTGCAGTTTAATACTGTAGGTGCTTGGGTCGGTGAAGGAACTCCTGCGTTTATGTACACAACAGACATTGACTCTTTCAATGATTTATGCAAGGAAGACTAGACTATGGAATCCTTTGAGCAAAATTCCGTAACACTGATGAAGGCTGGGTATATCTTTGCAATGGCAAACATCATGGATGGATGTGTCGTTGGATACCCTGCTTGCATGATGCCGATGTGGGTTCGCGAAACGGACAAAGATAATACGGAAAAAATTCATGCCATCTTGGGTTCAGAGCCGAAGGTAGGGCAGAACCCCGAAGTGGAATTAGATCGTACAAAAATGCAATCCCTAATTTTTGCACCAATTATGGATCTTTCATCAGATGGTGACTGAGGAACTGAATATGACAGAAGATGAGTGGTTTGCTAAATTTAAGCCAAAAGTAGTTCCAACTGGCTTTCCGCAAGGTGGCTGGGGTACTGAAGAGGGTTCTATCCTTTTTGAGACCTTTGGTGATTCACTTGTAGAAGTAAACAAAACTGGTCCACTACATGTTTGGACACTGATTGATGGAGATGAAGGCGGTCAATACATTGTGTCAGGAATGCATTTCGTAAATAGAATTGGATATTTTATTACTGAAGTGCCTTATGAAGAAAATAAGTTTTATGAAATCGAGGTAGATAATGAATAACGAAGAGCTTACACAAAGCCATATTGATAAAGCACTTACTGAACTTTTAGAGAGTGATCTTTTAGATATCTCTGTCGATGATGCAGGAGAGTTCTATTACAGCCTAAACGAAGATGGTAAAAAGGTCGCTGAGACCATTCTCGGGATTAATAAAATTGACCCGGAGGTTAATAATGCCTAGTCATTGCCAAAACACTAACTGTCCTAATTGCTATGAAGTGGTATACAAAGAAGGCGCTACACATAATCATATGTTCTCTATGGCATTTTCTGTGGATTCTAAATTTAAGGACGGATTTGATTGTCTTGAACATGAATCAAAAGAAGTGTTATCTAGACTCATGGAGCGCATTGCAGAAATAATTCAGGATGGTGTTATAAAGTCAGAAGCTTTCGGATGTGATGATACATATGAAATCAATCCTGAAACAACAAATGCTTAATTTAATTAAACCGATACACTGATGGATGTCCACATAGTAGATAGACTTGTAGCACCAGAGACATCTACTCCTCGTAGCGGCGAGATGTCTCCAGTTGAGAACTTCAAGTTACCCGAAGAGAAGTTAGCAGTCTTTATAGCTGCTCGCGTCGCTTCCACAGCCGGGAGACAATCTAGCATAAATATTAAAGAATTATCAAAAAAGATCAACATTAGCCCCGGCGATTTGATAGAATTTCTATCTGATAGTAATAACCTGGCTAAAATAAGACAGCGTGTTTCCAAGAGAATGTATACCGTTAAGATACTGCTAGATGGTGACTTAGTCCACTTGAGGGCGGGTCTCTAAAAAGATTTATTTAATAAGCGAATAAAAAATGCATAATTTATTTAAATCACATATAAAGTAGCCAATGTGGTTACTTACCCTACACATGAGTGATAGGGTGTTTGGTTCAATTCGGCAAGCCACTTTTAGTTTAGGAGAACACAGTAATGGCTGATTTAGAAAAGCGCAAGTACACCATTAAGGGTACTGCACCTCTTATGTTGCACAACGGGCAACTTGCAAATCCGTTGAATGAAATTGCACAGGCGATGAAGAAAATTTCCGGTAAACGCGGAAAAACAGAAGAAGACTTACGAGACCTCAGCAACCTTGAATGGCGCGGTGGTCTTTATATCAATAGTGATGGTCTTCCCTGTATCCCTTCCAACCTCCTCAAGGCGACGATTGTTAATGCCGCCAAGAAGAAGAAGTTGGGTAAGCAATTCACAGCAGGACTTTTTGTTTATGACAATCCAGTCATTCAACACGAAGGTTCAGACGATATCGACGAACTTTCGAAAGACCCTACATTCCGTGACCAACGGATGGTAAAGGTGCAGACCTCAAAGGTTCTGCGAACCCGTCCTATTTTCCCAACTTGGGAATTGACTTTCGAAGTCATGTATCTTCCTGATGTGGTAGATGCGCGTGACATCGATGAAGCAATGAACACTGCGGGCTATATTATTGGTCTTGCAGAATACCGACCAGAATTTGGTCGATTTGAAGTTACAGCGAGCAGTTGATACAGTGAGGGGCGGTCATTATTGACCGCCCTTCTTCTTCCTTTTGGTTTGGTTTGATTTGATTTGGTTTGGAGTGTTTGAAAACAACGTGTTTGAAAACAACAACAACAACAACAACGAAATGGAGATACGAAATGAGTTTAGTTAAAAAGAAATACACGATTAAGGGTTGCTCACCGTTGATTATTAATAGCGATGCGATGGCTGACCCACTGAACACAATGGCAAAAGAATTGTCAAAATTGACCGGAAAGAGGAAGAAGACAACCGAAGACCATTCGGCTATTTCCGATATGCAGTGGAGGGGAAAATTCCATGTCAATGTAGATGGTGTCCCAGTGGTGACTTCGGCTATGCTAGAGGCAACATTGAGAGCCGGTGCAAGAAAAAAGAAACTTGGTAAGCAATTTGAAGCCGGTGTTCATGTATTTGATAATCCGATAATCAAGCACAGTAACGGAGAACTGACTGTAGATAATCTAGAAAAGCACCCTGAGCATAGATTACGCTCTATGGTTGTTATTCAACGTAATCGTGTCGCCACGACGCGACCTATTTTCCCAACTTGGGAATTGACGTTCGATGTAATGTACTCTCCGGATATTGTGGATGAAGACCAGATTGACGAGGCAATTATGATTGCCGGAGAACAATGTGGACTTGGCGACTGGCGACCAAGATTTGGCAGATTTGAAGTTTTAACAAAAAGTTGATACACTGGGGCTGTCGCATGACTGCCCCTTTAACTATTAAGAAAAGGATTTATTAAATGGATATCCCTAACACTGCTGACGAAGTTCAGCCACAAAAGAATATTACAGAAACAGAAACAGAACTGAGAACTGAAGCAGATGAAGAATTCAGTGAGGAGATGGAGGAAGTGTCACTTCCCCCCTCAGTTCAGGGTGCTACTGAAGTTCCCCTGTCATCTCATCTTCATGAGACTCGCGTTCGTCCAATTGACCCTCGCGAGTTAACTCATGGGTCTGTCATCTCTGTTGAGAAGATCGAAGAAGCATTTAATGTTTCTAGAAAAGATTATAAAGAGTACAATCTCGCTCGTTTAGTGATGAGAAACTTCATTGAGAAGCATCTTCCTGATGTCCTCGGTACTAGAGTATTTATCAAGAATGCAGGTGACGGCTTGAGGATTTTACTTCCAAGCGAAGTTGCTGAAGAGATGCGAAGGCGAACGATGAAGGCTGTCAGTTCGATGCGCAAAAGCGCAGATGTCGGAACAGATACTGCTTCATTAGAAGACTTGACTCAGGAACAGCGAGCAGCACTTCATGGCGAGTTGGCTATGGCTGGCATCATGCGACAGGCTCATATTCAAGGGATGAAGAAGAGAAGGAAACTCTTGCAAGCCCCTGTTGAAGAGCATAAGCCCTTCCTGCCAGAGAACTTAAGTGCAGAAATCACGCCTATTGATGATGATACTCAAGAAAATGAAGCCTGATTTTTGCTTGAGCCTTGCCAAAAAGATAGAATATGTAAAAGAGGCTGTTTTTCCAACCAGTTAAAAATGCATAATCTTATTAGGATCACACAATAGTTAAGTAAACGAAAAGTGGTCGTAATATAGGAGAAACCACAATGGCTCATGGAATTCTGGAAAATGATCTTATCCTTGTAAAGGATGAACAAGCGTGGCATGGCAAGGCTCATGTCTTCACCGAAGAGATGTCAGGTCGTGCCGCTCAATTGGAAGTCGCTCCCTATCGTCTTGAGAAGTATCCTTCTTTTGATAGAAACGGGAATGAGATTCCTGACTCTTACTATCTTGAGCGTAACGATACGCGAGAGCCGATTGCTGGAAATCTTGGCTCGGACTACTGTCCGATTCAGCCAGAAGAGATTTCTGACATCGTTGACCAGATTGTGGTCAATCCCGGCATCGGTCGCGTTACCTCTTGCGGAACAGTGAACGGTCATCAGGACTTCTGGATTGACTGTGAGATTGACAAGGAGTTTCGTAACGGTGATGATGTTAGCAAGCCGTTTGTCAGTTTCAGCAATAACAACACAGGTCGTAGGAAGTTCCTTGGTGGCGCTCACCTACATCGAGTGGTTTGCAACAACACTCTGAATCTTGCCAATCGTGAGATGAGGAATAGTCCACGATGTGTTACTATTCGTCACAGTCGGAACGCGAGCGAGCGTCTTATGAATGCTAAGAAGACTCTTGGAATCGTTCTTGCTACCTTCGACCAGTTCGATGCAGAGATGCACGAAATGATTTCGAAGACGATGGATGCTTCGGATGTAAGTCGATTCTACGATATGGTGATGCCTTATCCTGAGAAGCCTGTTGATGAAGAGGGTCTTGATAAGTATGACCGTCGTTACAACAAGGTGCATCGCATCCGTCAGCAGTGGCTTGGTACTCTTCACGAAGAGTCTGACAAGTTGTCTGCTCCTGCGAACCTCTGGTTGGCTCTCAACTCTGTCACGAATTGGCAACAGCATGACAGTTCTGTTCATGGTTCGAAGACGAATCAGATGAAGCGTGAAGCGAGCAATCGTTTCGGTGCTAACTACAACAAGACAAATGAAGTTCACGACATTGCTTACGCGATGTTGAGGGCTTGATTCCCTTGAGGGGGTCGTCCGAAAGGGCGACCTCTCTCATTTATTAGGTTAGGTAAGATCTGGTTCGGCATGATGGGGCATGGTCCGATGCGGTGATGTCTGGTAAGGCACTCTCTTTCTTATTCTTAACGGAGTAAGAGAGATTTCTTTTGGTCAGGTAAGGTCGGGTAGAATCAGGTAGTATTAGGTATCGCTTGGGTGTGCAAGGGTGGGCTACGGTTACGACCTTCCCATATTCCTAACGGGGTATAGGGAAGATTCTTATGTTCGGGTGAGGTTCGGCGGGCTTAGGCAAGGTAGGCAAGGGTGCGTATTGGTGCGATATGGAGCGGTGAGATCTGGTATGATGAGACAAGCTTCGGTATGCTGAGGTTAGATATGGTTAACTTTCTTTTATTAATTCAGCATTACAAAAATGCATAATCTGATCAGGAGTATAAGGCATGGCAAGTAAGAAGAAAATTACTCTGGAGTTTGACCACTCCATGACTTACGAACAGAAGCAAGTTCTAGTAGAGAAGGGGACTCGGGGTAAGAAGTCAACGGTGAGGCGTTACAAGAAAGTGGAAGTCAAAAATCCCAAGGCTTGGGAAGTGATTACAATAGAGAATTCCGTAAAGTACACTCCCGGAGAGCGACTCGATAAGTCGGCTGTTGACCGCATGTGTTCTGGAGCGATGTGGGAAGTCTTAGTTGGTCAGCCGGGACAGTTCAAAACTCAACACAGCAGGTATTAATGTATGGCTGATAATTATTTACAACTCAGTACGAGTATTGAAAATATCACTCCAGAAGAAAAGAAATGGATTGATGATAATATTGAGAAATTCTCCCAACAGAATGATGCACCTGATGATGATGGTTGTGACTACTCCACTTTTCAGTGGGATTGGGAAGGGGATGGCTCATACCTCTGGATTTATGGAGAAGAATATGCAGAGGTAGATAATGTTGCAGATTTCATGCAAGCGTTTCTGAAAGAGAACCGCCCGGAAAGTTCTCTTTACTTTTCGTGGGCAGAGACTTGTAGCAAACTGCGTATTGACAACTTTCACGGCGGTGCATATTTTATAACTGCAAAAGAGCAGAAGTTCGTCAGTAGTTTTGCATTCATCTCGAAAGAACTTGAATCTAGCGATAGAGGCTGGCAGACGCAATAAGGGGTAACGAATATCCTGCGGTTAGGTAAGGTCAGGTCTAGGTGGGATAAGGTGCGGTGTGCTCCGGTAAGGTTAACTTCCCTTAAAATGCATAAATTTATTTATTATATAAGGCGAGGACGCACATTATGTGTGTGCTGTTATTTGGAGAAGAATGATGTTTTTTGTAGACTGCGAAAAATCGATGGAAGACGCAATTACGATTGCTCGCACCATGTCAAGGAATCCAGTGGATTCTGAATTTGATATAAGTTTTCCTAATCAGGAAATGTGCCATCTTTTCATGCACGAAAGCATGAAGGATTTAAGAAAGAACAAGAAAGATACAAGGAGTAATTTAAGAATTAACATTCACATTAAAAGCGAGAGTCCCGATGGAAGCAACCCATATTAATACGTATAAGTCAGATGCAAAGCCGTTGACACAGGATTTGTATAAGTTATCCAGTCCTGTTGAATATGAGTATGCTGAAGAAGCCGGTTACACTGATTATGTAGTTGCGTCTCGTTCTTGTGTTCCAATTATAGATGAATGGGAGGTTTATATATTTCCCTCTGATAAAGATGGAAACATTTTAGACTACTCAGAATTGTACGGCGAAAAAGGATGGCATAAGACATCTGATGTCATGAATAGATACATGAAAGTAATGGAGAAATACGATGCATAAAAATCTACTTCTTTTAAGTAACCCTACAATCCAAGTAGGTAATAATGATTACACTGTTGAGATGCCTTTGAAATCATTTCTTAGCATTAGAGATGGTGCATCAGCAAGACAAGCATGTCCCAATCTCAGTAAGAGTGATTACGAATTTCTTGAAAGAGGACAACTTCCCCCAGCGAAGGAAGAATACTTTGTAGAATTATAGGATTACTAAATATGATTAAGAGAATTCACATCAATCAGCACATCATAAGGCGGAACAAGAAAACAGGGGAGCGTGAACCCGTTATCACAGTCAAAACATATAAAAGTAATGACTACGCTAGCTCTGTGGAAATATTGGGGACAAGCAGACTTATCTATAGTCCTGACAAGCCTTTATCTTGTGGGGCAACAGTGTGGATAGAAACTGATGCGGAAGTTAAAATTACTCCATGAAGATTTATTTATTAAAGATTAGAAATGCATAATTTAACTTATTTACTACACTGAATCATTGCATTATGTTGGGTAAACCGATATGATGAATTCGTCAGAGCAGGACGCTGGTCTGACAGTGAGTGGCTGAACAAAGATCTGTCAGGGTCTTAAAGCACGCGTCGGGTTGTGGTGACCTTGCCAACGGTCAAGTGACTGAGGCAGTCTCCTACCAGAGATGGAGCGGTACAATTAGGGACAAATCAACTTGATCTGACCCCGAAAGTTGCAGGTAATCAAGTATCCCTGCGTCACAATGACCCCTCTCAGGGAAACCTGAGGGGGGTCGCTTTTATGTTCCGGTAGGGTTTATTTCGTTGAGGTTTGCTCGGGCTTGGTTGGATGAGATATGGTGCGGTTTGGTTTAGTATTGGTATTCTCTTTCTTGTTCCTAACGGAACAAGAGAGACTTTTTTGAGGTGAGCCTTGGTCTGGTTCGGTGGGCTTCTAATTGGTGTGGTAGGCAATGGTCGGATGTGGCATGGTGAGGTACTTTCTTTCTTGTTCTTAACGGGACAAGAGAGAGTTTTGCTCCGCCTTTCTTGGCTGGGGTGTGTTGCGGTGACGCAGGGTAGGGTAGGGTTATTTTTTAGGATTCCATAACACTGACACTGAAATGAAAGTTGAACGTTACACTGAAGAGGACGCACTGAAGCTCCTCAGGATGAATAAGTGGCATGCAGAGTCTGTCACTAGTTATTCAATATCAAAACTAGCAATCGCAAAAAAGAAGGCAAAAGAAGAAGGTATAAAACACAAGTCTGATTTTGCTTGGGTTGTTGAAGAAGAAGACAAAAACTATTTATCAATTTTGGTTTTCAAAAATAAAAACAACTAGAATAAAATGTGGTTATTGAATTATCAAAGCTGGACATCCTCATCTTTTTCTGGTGTGTCTTTGCTTTTTGTGTTTGTCTAACGCTTGCAATTATAGGAGATGCACGTTGTAAGCGGAATAAGGAGTTCCCATATGAGTAACTGTCGTCTTTCAGATGACTTAGCAAAGATACGAAAATTTATTGATGACAAAAAATTTATAAATGCCAAGTCGATGTCTTTTGACCTGTTATATTCGACAGGAGGCTTGAGTCCTTATTGGACAAAAGAAGAAGCGCAATTCATAAAAACTATTGTGGAGTCTCAAACCCATGAGGAGATGGAAGAACTCCTGGAGTGGGTATAAATAAACTATCTCTTTCTTCTCTTCCAGAGTGAGAGGCTCGACGTTAACCTGTTGTGTCTCTCACTCTTTTTAGAAATGCATAATATCTTTCCCAACTTCAAATAAGGAGAAGCAATGAGCGATAAGCTTACATTTAAAGATGGACAACAAATATCCGTGGTATTTGAAAGTCTCGTGAGTGCATGGGATGCCTTTAAGTGTGTCCTTGATAACTCAGAGGAGATCCAGCATCTGGCTGAGTTTGATCTTGATGCTGATGAACTTATTAAGAATATCTCTAAGGTAGATGACGGGATTATGGGCTTGATGGATTCCTTCGAAGAATTCACGGGTAAAAATGCATAATCTTTATAGGATTACATAAAGGAGAACAAATATGACATGGGAACAAGTTGGAACATTTGGAGTTGATGCCGGGCTTTGTTGGATTGGCGACCCGTGCTATGTCATGGGTGATGATGCCAGTAGCCGAGTGACCGATTGGATGGGGTTCTGTGAGAACCTCTCTAGTAGTGGTCACGATAAGAACGGTCATTCTACTCCGCTTGGAGATGGCACAGGTATCGCCCTTAGCACTGGTTACGGTGATGGTTGTTATCCGGTATTCATCAAGCGAAGTGATGAAGGCAGGGTTGCAGAAGTGAAGATTGTCTTTATTGAAAAGGAAATCGCAGAAGATGATGACGACTATGGATTTTGAACAACACAATGATTGATATTTGGGTAGAAGAAGAATACGGCTATCGTGACTTTATTTGGCATTCTCCTTTTGCTAAAGTGCAAGATTTTGCTGATTGGTGGGAAACTTTTGATAAGTCAAAAGTTCACACTCTCGTCTTTGGTCGTTATCCCGGAACAATACCAGCGGAGCAGGCTGACCTTGATGAATTCTCTAGAAAAAGATATGAAGAGAATTTAGGCGGAAAGTGGGAAATTGTAGATACTCACAAAGAAGGGTTTGACAGAGTACATGCACTTGTCGCATATATGCATTTGCATGAAGAATTTGATTCCAAGATTGGCTATGACGGAGACGATTCTGGTTCTGCGTACATCTTTCACTTCGATTGATTATATAAAAATGCATAACTTCATCAAAAAGTAGAAGTATGGAAAGTAGCACTAAGAAATTCGTTCGTATTCAACTCAGGCATCCGGGATATGATGTTCCTGCCGACAGGAAAGATATGATTGACATGGCTGTTGATGCCCTTTACGATGATGTAATGAATGCCGTGAAGTTTGATGAGATGGGCGAATGGATTGAGGTAGTAGATTCAGATGCTACTGAAGTAGATATACCTAGTTTTATAATCGAAAATTGTAATGATGAGGAGTAACTAATTATGGGTATGGATGTTAGCGGAATAAACCCTATTTCAGACGAAGGCGTATATTTTCGTGCGAATGTATGGTCATGGCGACCACTTCACCTGCTGTTGTCTAATATTGCAGATGATCTCATTGATGAAGAAACGATGCACGGAATGTCTTGTAATGATGGTTGTGGAGTAAAAGACCACGACACTTGTTGCATAATTGCTGACCGAATCACTGTTTGGTTAGAGAACAACACTGATGGTATAGAACTGGAAGATGCACCTTGTCGTGTCTATAAAGAGTCAGAGGAAAGTGGTGGTCATAGGTTTGCACCAGAAGATGAAGATAGGTCTCTCACGATGTCTGCTTACAAGATAGGTGATGAGCATATCGTAGAGTTTGTTACATTTCTGCGATGCTGTGGTGGCTTTGCAGTTTGGTGATTTCTATTTATTATTACTAGACGAAAAGAATGGCATTGGGTAGCATAGCGATAGGTGTTTACGAGGGAATATCCGTTTGATCGGACGAAGTACGCCCCAAGACTCAGTGCCATTCTCTTTGTTTAGGAGAAATAATAATGGAATGCGAGATAACACACATATACGTTAAGGATGTCTTCGAAATAGTTACGTCAGATGGCACTTACTATCTAATTGGAGAGCGTAATCCAAGCACTAAAGTAAATTCAGAATGGTATATAGAGAACGTAGATAGAGAACCTATCTCCTCTGGATCTACCTTTGACTTTCTGATGGAACTTTGCGAAAAGGCTCGTGCACTGATTAAGTGATTTCTTTATAAATGCATAAACTTATCTAAAAGTAGAAGTGTAAGATAACCCGAACATTGTAGAATTACAAAAGGAGAACTATTATGGGTGCATGGGGAACAGAATGGAACGCGAATGACAGTGCTCTCGATTATTTGGGAGGCGTGTTGTTTAACGATGACTTCTTTAAGAGGTTGAGCGAAGGCTTGGACTCATCTTATCCAGAGAATGTCCGTGCGGCGGCTCACATCCTTGTGGTGCTCGATAAGGATGGGTACACCACTCCTATGGATGAAGGACTTGTGATGCTCCGTAAGGCTTCTGTTGCCCTACAGAGCACGCTGGCAAGCGACTGGATGGATGAGTGGAACGACACATCTGAGGTTCGTGGACACATCAAGAAGGAGTTGAAGGACATTCAGGACATCCTTGATGACCCCAATCGCTGGTGGCATCGCGAGGAGATGAAGGATGCCGTAGCAAAGGTAGATGCCGAGATGGAGAGACAAGTTTTGTGATAAATAATGTCTATCCTGAAAAGGAATTTATTATTTAATTCATAACTATATCCTAACACTAGAATTAAGAATCGCAGAATTTTGAAAATGCATAATTAAGTTTATTTGCTGAAACAACAACGATTCTTACTAAATCTCCTATTCCTTTATCATACTAGGCTCTGAGGGCATAGAGAGATCCTTAACGAGAGTTCCTAGATACTCACTCTCGACAAGAAAATGCATAATCTTACTTTACTCCTATAGTATCTATAAGGAGAACTACGATGGAACAAATGACTGAAAAGCCAAATCTTGAACTTAGTTGTTCTGACGGCAACGCTTTTGCTATTCTTGGTAAGGCTCAACGAGTCGCTAAGAAGGCAGGATGGGATCGCGAAAAGATTGATGCTGTTATGCACGAAGCAACAAGTGGTGATTATGACCACTTGCTTCAAACAATGATGAAGTACTTTGAGGTAGACTAGTAGACGATAGAGGGAATTCCTTACAAATGCATAATCTCATTACTATACTATGCTAAAAGGGGAATTCCAAAATGGCTAAGAACAACAAATCTAAGAACTACTCAAGTAAGGGAAACGGCAGGGATTCTGCCGGACGTCCTTGGTGTCGCTCCAAGACTTGGAGTCGCAGTGGTCGCGATGGAAATCCCCGAAAAGACCGCCGTAATTCTAAAATCCACATACAAAGTGTAGAACTTTGAGGGATTTATTATTTATTTATTGCAATTCTTTATTAATCCAGATAAAATAGTTTAGCATGAAACGTTCAAAGTACGAAGTATCGAACATTATTCAGAAGTTGGCGAGCCTATATGAGGCTTATGAGCAGGAGCAGGACGCTGAACTGGCAGCTATATACCTACAACAGGGTATTCCATTAGCAAAGCGTCTAATGTACTTTGGTAAAGATGTTTATCTAGACAAAGAAATAAAACTTATTGATTCATTCATGGAAGCGTGTGTAGCACACGCCCTTCTATAAAATAGAAATGCATAATCTCACAAAGAGAATGAAACATGAATATTAAGGGATTGACAACTGAAGATGACCTTGCAGGAACTGTCGGAACCTCTTCTCAAGGGCATTTGCCTGACATGAATGAAGATTCCTTTAGGGCTTTTGCCAAGAAGTATGGCGCTGAAGTTGAGGATGTGACTGACGAGGCTAAGGGTGATGAACTCTGGGCTGCTTTTGAAGTGGATGGTATCGTCTTCGATATCTACAATCGTTGGGGTTCTTATCAACTTGGTTCTAGACTTGAAGAGCGTGATAGGGTTCAGGACGCATTGTCTAGTTGTGGTATCGAAGTTGTTTTATTGTGCTGTGGGTAAAAGGTAACATAAAAAGAATTTATTATATAAATGCATAATCTCGCTAGAAAGCAGAAGTATGAATACAAAACTAGAAACACTTTATCATAAGAGCAAGACGGGCGCGACTGTTCAATATACTGTTTGGACAGAAGGTGCAGAAATCGTAACTGAGTATGGACAGATTTCTGGACAGATGCAGATTTCACGGCAGACCGCAGTCGCAAAGAATGTGGGTCGCTCCAATGAAACAACCGCAGAAGAGCAAGCGGTTCTTGAAGCCAAAGCAAAGCATAAGAAGAAACTTGATGGCAAGTACAGTCTTACCATTGAAGAGTCAAAGGAAGAAGTTTTCCTTCCAATGCTTGCGGCATCATTTGATAAGAGGAAGGACAAGGTTTCATACCCTGTAGATGTTCAACCGAAACTTGATGGTGTTCGGTGCTTGGCTTATTGGGAAGAGGATTCCGTAAAACTGATGAGTCGTGGCGGTAAGCAGTGGGAGAACTGCGGACATATCGCTAAGGAACTTGAGCAAGTATTGCCAGAGGGTTGGGTTCTTGATGGTGAACTTTACATTCACGGAAAGACCTTCCAAGAGATTACTAAACTCGTCAAGAAGTTGCGACCAGAATCTGTAGATGTGAAATACCATATATACGATGTTCCGAAGGTTAATGACGAGGACTGTGGCGACTGGGAATGTCGATGTGATAAACTTAATGAGTTCAATGCAGACCATTCGGACAAGTGTCCTTCGGTAGTCGTTGTGGATACCCATTCTGTAACTGATGAGGCAAGCGTCTACGAGTTGCAGTCCAAGTTCCTTGAAGAAGGATACGAAGGTGCGATTGTCCGTGAACTTGATGGTGATTATAGATTCGGATATCGGTCTAATAAACTTCTCAAGGTGAAGAGTTTTATGGACAGCGAATATAAAATTACTGGATTCACAACTGGCGTTGGTCGCTTCGAGGGCAGTGTTATCTGGACTTGTATAAACGAAGATGGCAACTCATTCAATGTTGTTCCTCAAGGAACGATGGAAGAGCGACAGGCATCTTATGAGAATGCAGATAGTAACATTGGAAATATGCTCAAGGTGAAATATTTTGAGTTAACAGATGATGGTATCCCTAGATTTCCCGTTGGGCTTGGTGTACGATTATCAGAAGATATGTAAAATGCATAACTTTATGAAAGGACTAAGACATGGACGAACTAATACGACAAAAAACAAGCAAGTATACTCGCGACGAATTAATAGGAATCATTCAATCATTTGCTGAGGCATGCTCTGATAGAGCGGCTGATGCTGATTTTGCTTGTGATTTAGGCGATAAGTATGACCCTATCTTCAATTATGACCCAGAGAATGAGGAGGACGAAGATGAAGAAGTTTGATGTTGAAATTACCGAGACGAGTACTTCATCAAAAATCGTAACTCTTGATGTCCCTGACGATTGGACAGAAGCCGATGTCAGGAGCAATTTGACTCCTCATGCTATAGATATGTATGCTGAGGATGTCGAGAAAGAGCATGGAGTCAAGGTCAATGACCCCCATCCTGACGGTTGGGAAGATAAAGACCTAGATGTGATGGGGCGAGGTGATATGGGATTTGGTGAAATACATGAATCTACCTGACTTGAATGAAATTAAGAACGAATGGAATCACGATAAGTTGGTTTCAGAATTCTATAAGCATGTTGAGCATTCCCCTCAGGGCTGGGAAAATACCGTTGGTATGCTTCTCTCTGCTATGGATACTGATACTCTGAGGCAAATCATAATTGATTTTACTTCTGCACTAGAGGGTAAATAATTTCAGAAATGCATAATCTCATTTGATGAATAGAGTAAAGGAGTTACTACTACCATGACTATTACCACAAACGAAGCAGTTGAGAAGATTCAGGGGACGAAGGGCAAGGTTTTTGGCGTGACCTTCATTAAGCGTACCAATGGCGAAGTCCGTAACGGTTCTTATCGTCTTGGCGTTCAGAAGGGTGTCACAGGAGAGGGTCGTAAGTTTGACCCCTCTGAGAAGAATCTACTTGGTGTGTTCGATATGAACAATGGCTTCAGGTTTCTCGACTTGAACAACTTGCTCAATGTGACCATCGGTGGACGAACCTTTGAGATTGAGGACTGAATCATGACTATTGGAATAAACGGTTCTAAAGAGTATAAGAACAAGATTAAGGAATTAGAGTCTATTGTTAATGACCTTAAAGAATCAGCAGATAGTTTTGGTGATGAACTGAATGAACTCCACGATTATTCTATTGGCACTGATCAAGAAGAGTGGGATCGGGTTCTTTCAGACTTGATGGATAATTTTGTTGAGATGGAAGGGCATGTCGTTTACTACAAGAAGGTTCTTTCAGAACTTGTCGATGAGTCATCTGTTGAGATGGCAGGTATGATTTAAAAAAGATTTATCAAATGGACGAACTTAATTTCGACATCTATTGGTTTCACGCTCTCAGGATGTATATTGCCGAACCTGTACCCGAGGATTGGAAGACAAGTTTGGAACATCTTGGGGATGGTGTTATAGATGAGGAACTTACTATTTGGCAACCCTTTGAGAACTTACCGGCAGAAGAAGTATTTGATTTGATTGAGAATGAGGCGATATATCTTCGCAACAATTTCATACCCAAAGTAAATGCATAATCTTACTTATCGTGTTAGTTGGAAGGATAATGATATGGACAACGACTCTAACAACGACTCTCATGCTAAACTTTCTGGCGTATTAGATGCATTGAGACATTTGGAATATGCCATACAAGAGACGCAGGCTGTCCCAGAGCCAGTTTTTATGGTAATGAGTGCGACGGCTTTGAGGATTATGCAAGAGTATCCTCCAAGTATGTTCGATGAGCATGAACGAGATTTGATTGCTACAATCGTTTGTCGTGCTGTGGATATGGATTTTACAAATGCATAAACTAATAAGGAACATATGATATGGAAATTAAATATACATTAGACCCTGCACTACTTGAAGTAACAATCGAAGGTGAGACGGAAGAAGATTGCGACCTAGAAATGATGGGATTGGTTGCACAGTCCTGGGATTCAGAAATTGTCAATGATGAAAATACAAATGCATAAATTGATAAGGAGTATATGATATGGGAACAAGGTCACTAACAATCGTACGAGATGAGGAAGGCAATGAAATTGTCAATATGTACCGACAGTTTGATGGCTACCCCAACGGACACGGCAGTGAGTTGCTAGAACGATTTGCTAGCACACGACTTACTTGCGGTTTTAGCCCAGATGACATGAATAATACAGCAGTGGCTAACGGCATGGAATGTCTTGCGGCACAAGTTGTTGGACACTTCAAGCCTCAAATGACTCCCGGTGGAATCTATCTTTATCCTGCTGGCGTACGAGATTGTGGCGAGGAATATATTTACGAGTTGTACTCTAGTAAAGAACCGCGTACACTGAATCTCAAGGTTACAAGTACTTTTGGTGATGGTATTGTTATTTATGATGGAACTCTTGCTGAGTTTGACCCCGAGGCGGGTCAGGAAAAGATGGAGAGGGTTTGGGAAAAGTCACGGGAAACCTTTACGGATGATGAAGTTATCGCAGCAATACAAGGCGGATTAGAAACAGCAAAAGAAAAGGGTGTCACACTGAATGCCGAACAAGAGGTTTTCATTGAAGACCCAGAGCAAGATGCTGATGTCAAGAAGATGAGGGAGAATGTAGATGGATGATTACACTGCTACAATGATTGCCGAGGGAGTTGAAGAACCCAACACTGAAGAACAGTTTCTGGAAGCTTGGCAACACCTTGTTGATACTGGACTTGCGTGGAAGTTGCAAGGATGGTTTGGCAGGAATGCCGCCGCAATGATTGACGAAGGACTAATCAACGCCCCTAAAACCGCATAGGTGGTGTACCCAAGTGGTCTAAGGGGACGGATTGCAAATCCGTTAGTCGTGGGTTCGAATCCCACCGCCACCTTTTAGAAATGCATAATCTAGGAAAGAACATAATATAGTGAAATACCAATGCCCTAAATGTAAAAGTGAGAATGTAACATTTGAGATGTGTACTCATTCAATGGTAGCCGCCAATACAGAAAAAGACTACCACGAACAGATAATAGATGGCACTCATGAAATCATGACAGCGTATTGTGATGATTGTGAACATGAAGAAGAAAACCCTGATGAAGATTTCACATGGACGGAGAACGAAAATGTCTGATACACTGACTAATAAATATGATGATATGACTGACGCTGAGATTATCAAAGCCCGAGATAAGATGATGAATAATCTTGTTGTGGTATTGAATGACGGCGAAACCTATACTAGTCTTTCGGGTTGTGTGATTCTTGAAGTCCCACAAGAAGTTATGGATGATGAAGGTGATGATGATATTGACTATTGGATCAAGGAACATTCTTCTGAAGGTAAGCCCATCTCTGATTTGCTCTAAAATGCATAACTTTATTTATTAAATAGGGCATGAATATGAAAATGAAAATGGAGTTAGAAGGAAAAGAAGGAACGCATATCCGCTTCTCTAAGAAGTGCAGCATTACTGATGAAATGTATGTCGTTATTGTGGAAATTGACGATTACATTCGTTGGAAGGAAGAGAAGTTGTGCGTTCAGGATGTTTTCCCGATGTTAGATAAGGAAATGAGGGAGTTTCTTATTACGGGAACAACCCCTGCTGAGTGGAAAGAAATGTTTGGACAATGTCCTCTATAATATGATTC
>Ga0114908_1000555_pt1 | contig 20782 bp, 14 predicted proteins | sample MalvireepMed_s17_FD_87292 | JGI IMG/M metagenome (GOLD analysis project Ga0114908, IMG submission 87292) | Marine viral communities from the Global Malaspina Expedition - Malaspina viral metaG DeepMed_s17 | ecosystem: Environmental > Aquatic > Marine > Oceanic | place: Mediterranean Sea... | reverse complement strand
TTTAATGATTTGAATTTAAGCTTTTTTAATATGCTAATTTAAAATACGGGTAAATAAATATTATGAGCAATAACTCGAATACTTCAGGAACCAGCAGGTCGATCATTATTATAGGAATCTTATTTTTTATTTTTGGGTTTGTCACCTGGTTAAATTCAGTATTAATACCTTATTTAAAAACAGCGAATGAGCTGAACAACTTCCAGTCGTTCTTCGTAGCTTTTGCTTCTTACATTTCGTATTTTGTAATGGCAATTCCATCGGCAAAAGTTTTAGAGAAAACAGGTTTTAAAAAAGGAATGGGGCTTGGATTACTGGTAATGGCCGTTGGTGCTTTGATATTTATCCCTGCTGCAGCCTCCAGAACGTATGCTTTATTCCTAACAGGATTATTTGTTCAGGGTACAGGACTGGCCTTGCTACAATCTGCTGCCAATCCTTACATCACCGTATTAGGACCTATTGAAAGTGCGGCAAAGCGTATTAGTATTATGGGAATTTGTAATAAGGTAGCCGGGATTTTAGCGCCTTTAACCATTGGTGCTATTTTACTTAAAAATATGGATCAGATTGAGGCAAAACTGAGCACTTTAACCGGAGCCGAGCGTGAGGCCGAATTAGATTTGCTTTCTTCTAGGGTAGAAATGCCTTATATCGTTATGGCGATTGTTCTTGTTGGTTTAGCGGTGCTTATTTATTTTTCTTCTTTACCAGAAATTGAAACCGATAAAGAAGATGAAACCTTAGCAGAAGCTAATAAAAACAAAACAAGTGTTTTCCAGTTCCCTAATTTGCTTTTGGGAACTTTGGCCATGTTTTTATATGTTGGGGTAGAGGTTATCGCCGGTGATACAGTAATTACTTATGCCAAAGACGGGCAGGGAATACCGTCTGAAGCAGCTTTACAATTTACCTCGTACACTTTAGCAGCGATGATCGTGGGTTATTTAATAGGTACCGTAACCATTCCAAAATATATTAGTCAGGCAAAAGCTCTTCGAATTTCAGGAATCTTAGGTATTCTGTTGGGATTAGCTGCAATTTTTACAGATGGTTTTGTTTCGGTACTTTGTATCTCGATGTTAGGACTGGCAAATGCAGTAGTTTTTCCGGCTATTTGGCCTTTAGCGTTAGACGGTTTGGGAAGGTTTACCAAAATAGCGTCATCCTTTTTAATTATGGCGATTGCAGGTGGTGCGATTGTACCTTTAGCCTATGGTTCTTTAGCCGATAGTTTTGGACTTCAGCAGGCCTACTGGGTGGTGATTCCATGTTATTTATATATCCTTTTCTTTGCGGTTAAGGGGCATAAAATTAGATAAGAAACCATAAAAGGTTTAAAATAAAATAAACCAAATGCCTGTAAAAAAGGTAATGAATATATCAAGAGAATTAAGGCTAGGTGAGCCTGCTGTTTCGCCAATTAAAAATTGGAAAATCAAATGTTTAGCCTAAATTTATTCATTTAAAAAATATAAGTATGAAACGTTCTTTCTTTTCTGTTTTCCTTACAGTCTTCATTTTTATAGGTGCTTACGCTCAGGATAAACCCGCTATTATTCCAATGCCTTCCAAAATTGAATGGAAAAATAGCGAATTTCAGTTTCCGTCTACCATAACTTTTTATGCAGATGCCGAGGCCGAAAAAAGTTTAAAATGGCTTAAAACTTTATTGAATACTACGGGAAGTGAGCTTGAAAAAGCTTCAGAAAAGGAAGCCAACGTTTCGTTAAAAATCAATAACGATCTTTCTTCTTCTTTAGGAAAAGAAGGATATCAACTTAAAGTTACTTCAGAAAAAATAACGATAGAAGCGGTTACCAATGCCGGACTTTTCTACGGAATAACCACACTTAGACAATTGTTTCCTGCTGAAGTAGAATCTGGTAAAATTACCGCGGCTTTTAGTATTCCTTCGGTGACTATTTCAGATAAGCCTTATTATGAATGGCGCGGGAGTATGCTTGATGTTGCTCGAAGCTTTTTTGATTTGGATTATCTAAAAAGCATGTAGATCGTATGGCACTGTATAAATTAAATCGTTTTCATTTGCATTTAAGCGACGATCAGGGTTGGAGGATTGAGATTAAAAAATGGCCAAAATTAACCCAAATAGGAGGACAGTCTGCCGTAAATAATGGTCGTGCCGGATTTTTAACACAAGAGGAGTATAAAGATTTACAGGCTTACGCAAAAGAGCGAAATGTAATGATTATTCCTGAAGTGGATATGCCGGGACATACTTATGCCGCCTTGCAGGGCTATCCAGAATTAAGTTGTGAAAATTTTGAAAATCTGAATCCAAAACGTGCAATACCACCAGCTCCTTTTCACGGAACTGATGTTGGGTGGAGCAAGTTTTGTATGGAAAAACCGGTGGTTTACGATTTTATTAGCGATGTTATTGCCGAGCTTGCTGAAATTACCGATGGTCCTTACCTTCATATCGGAGGTGATGAAATCGAAGATGAACACTATAAAGAATTTGTAGTGAAAGCTGAAAAAATAGTCCGTGAAAATGGTAAAACAGCCATTGGTTGGGAAGAAGTTACTCAAGCTAAGGTAGACGATTCGTTTATTAGTCAGCGTTGGACGGGAGCCACCAAAAGCGTTGTGGATACCAGAATTATCGAATCAATTTGTAAAAATTTCTATTTAGATCACGGTAATATTCCCAATCAGCCCAATACGTATAGCTGGTGTAAAAAAGACGGAGTTTCTTTAAAAAACGTTTACGATTTTGTGTCTGAAAATAAGAAAGCCATAGGAGTAGAAGGTGCCCTTTGGACAGAGCTTGTACATAGCGATGCCACTGCAGACGATCGCCTTTGGCCACGCAATATTGCTGTTGCCGAGGTGGGTTGGTCTTCGCCTAAAAAGAAAGATTATAACGAATTTAAAAAGCGTTTAGGTACACATGGGAAACGCCTGGATTACCTGGGAATCAACTTTTATAAGACGCCAGATGTGCCATGGAATACAACAAAAATTAAAGGAGTATTTTCTACAGTAGAAAAATAATCGGAACTTGCGAGAGTTAATTTGATACGATGGAGAGTAAACAACCCGATACCGAAAAGCAATCAAAATATAATGATCTTGAGAAGATGAGCACGGCAGAATTGCTGGCCAGCATCAACAAAGAAGATCAAACCATTGCTATAAATGTACACAAACAGTTACCAGTTATAGAAAAACTGGTAGATGTTATTGTTGAAAATATGAAAAAAGGAGGTCGGTTATTTTATATTGGTGCCGGCACCAGTGGAAGATTGGGGGTGTTAGACGCATCAGAATGTCCACCTACTTTTGGCGTAACCCCAGATATGGTTATTGGTTTAATTGCCGGTGGAGATACGGCTTTAAGAAATGCCGTAGAAAATGCAGAAGACGATACTACACAGGCATGGAAAGATCTTCAGGAATATCAAATTTCAGAAAACGATATTCTTGTAGGTATTGCAGCTTCAGGAACCACACCTTACGTGATTGGCGGAATAAAAGAAGCCAGAAAACGTGGAATTTCGACGGGATGTATCGCCTGTAGCAGTGGAAGCCCTTTGGGAGACGCATCAGAATTTCCTATTGAGGTGGTTACCGGCCCTGAATTTGTCACCGGAAGTACCCGGATGAAAGCGGGTACCGCACAAAAGATGGTTTTAAATATGATTACGACCAGTACCATGATAAAACTGGGTAGGGTAAAGGGTAATCGTATGGTCGATATGCAGCTTTCAAACAAAAAACTGGTTGGCCGTGGTACACAAATGATTATGGACGAACTTCAGGTACCTGAAACCGAAGCCAAACAATTATTGCTGAAATACGGAAGTGTTAGAAATGTATTACTGAATTACGAAAAAGAGCTGAAATAATATCGAATTTCGGCAGTTAGCCTAGAGTAATTTTAAGCCAGCTTTTTGGTATTTTTCAAGACTTTTATCTGAAGGATCTAATTCGGTTACCAGCGTATCTACCTGAGTAAGGTCACAGATTTTGTAGCGGTTGATGGTATCTAGTTTTTTAGAAATACTTAGTGATACTATTTTCCTTGAAGCGCTCACCATTGCTTTTTTCATTTGGGCAATTTCCCAGTCAATTTCAGTAATCCCCTTATCTAAATCCATATAACCGGTACCTAAAAAACAGATATCCGCAGTAATTTCAGTTAAGGTATTTATAGAACTTCCGCCGGTAGCTAATTGTGATCCCTTAGACAATTTCCCGCCAATTAGATGTACTTCGCTTAGGATCGAAGAATTATTAAGTAATTCTACCGCCATAGGAAGACTGGGAGTAAAGAAGGTAAGATTCATTTTTTGAGGGAGTAATTTTGCCAATTCTAAATTGGTAGACCCCCCTGTTATTAACACAACATCGCCATGATTTAAAAGGGAAATTCCTTTTTTTGCGATAATCGATTTGTTTTCGTACTCATAAATTTCCCGGTTTTGATCGGAATGAATATTGAAACCATTTGATACGGCACCACCATGAACTTTTTTAAGTAGTTTCTGCTTATCTAATTCAACCAAATCCCTTCTAACGGTATCCATAGAGACGTTAAGAATATTGGTTAAATCGCTTAGTAGTACTCTGTTATGTAAATGAACTTCGTTCAGTATAATCTCGCGTCTTTCTTTTTTTTTCATTTACTGGATGTATTTATAAATCGCTAATTAAGCCTTTTGTATTGGGTTAATAATCGTATAAATCTATAAAAAATGTTAAAAAATTATTTCATCTTAAAATTATGTAAATTTTATTTATTGCAATTTTTAACGGCATAAATTATATATAATTTGCATATAAATTGCATTTATTTTTAATTTTTGCAGTTTCTTATTGCTTTTAGTTAATTTTAATAATAAGTTTGTTTCATAACTAATTGTTAACGAACTACTATGAAAGGACAATTTAAGAAACCATTCTTGTTGCTATTTTTATTGTTTTCAATACAAATTTGGGCACAGGATAAAGAAATTTCAGGGACAGTTGTAGATGAAGATCAAATTCCACTTCCTGGAGTGAACGTTCGGGTAAAAGATTCGAACATGGGTACAGTTACAGATTTTGACGGTAACTTCAGTTTATCTATACCAGATACTGATGGAGTGGTTATAGTATTTTCCTCAATAGGTTTTACTACTCAGGAAATAGCGGTGGGAAATAAAACTTCCTTTACTATTTCTATGGAGGTTGATACTGAAAGTTTAAATGAAGTTGTTGTAACATCATTTGGTATTGAACGGCAGAAAAAGGCATTAGGATATGCCGTACAAGAAATTTCGTCAGATGAAGTGCTTGAAGGAAATAAACAAAATGTGGTGAGTGGACTTCAAGGTAAGGTTTCCGGGGTTACTATTGGTAATTCTGGAGGAGCTCCGGGTTCTTCTTCGGTAATCTTAATTCGTGGAGGTACTTCCATTACGGGAGACAATCAGCCGTTGTTTGTGGTAGATGGTATTCCTATTGATAACTCAACAGGGTCCAGTTTAACAGTTGCTAGTATTAACCGTGCTGCCGATCTTAACCCAGAGGATATTGAAAGTATATCTGTACTTAAAGGTCCTGCTGCAGCTGCATTGTATGGTATACAAGCCGCAGGAGGTGCAGTAATTATTACAACTAAAAAAGGGAAAGCAGGGAGTAGCACTATATCCTATTCTGGAACATTCTCTGTAGATAATGTTTTAGGAACTCCAGACATTCAGCAAAAATATGGACAGGGTAAGCAAAATTTAGGGCCAGAAGGATTTAGTTACATTGAACAATCAGAATTTAGTTTTGGTTCTGAAGTTTCTTCAGGTACACAAACTTATGATCATATTAAAGATTTTTACCAAACAGCCATTACTCAAAATCATAATGTAAGTTATTCTGGAGGTACAGAGAAAAGTACAATGTATTTATCGATTGGCGATTTATCTCAGGAAGGTGTGATCGATGGTACCAGTTACGATAAAACATCCTTTAAAATTAATACGTCTTCTCAAATAAACGATAAACTTACAGTAGGTGCTTCAGCAAACTATATTGTAAGTGAGATCGAAAGTACAAGACAGGGAAATGCCAGTGGTAGTAGTTATGGGAGCTTACTTTCTTACCCCATAAATATCGATATTCATGATTATTATAATGAAGATGGTTCTCAAAAAATGTTTTATAATGATCAAACATTTGATAATCCATATTGGAGTTTAGAAAATAGCCCTAACGATAATAAAGTTAATCGCTTGTTGGGAATTGTGAATGCCAGCTATGATTTTTTAAATGGTTTTAATATTTCCTATAAACTAGGAACAGATTATTTTAGAGAATTTAGTAAGCAGGTAATTGGTACAGGTTCTCTTATTGAGAATAGGGCAGAAGGTTATATTAGCCAGTTTGAAAGAGAAAATCGCAGAACAACTTCTAACTTGATTATAAGCTATGCAAAGGATATTACCGATGATTTTTCAGTAGATGCTTTGGTAGGAAATATGGTAGAGGATCTTAAAGTTCATACCGTATATACGTATGGTGATGGTTTTATGGCACCAGGAATATATAGTATTGGGAATGTTTCTAAAGAGAATCAGTCAATTTTAGAAATAATTAGAAGAAGAAGAGCTGTAGGTGTTTTTGGCGAAGTAAAATTTGCCTGGAAAGACGCGTTATTTTTAAACTTTACGGGAAGAAATGACTGGTCATCGACCTTACCTAAAGAAGATCGTTCATTCTTTTATCCTTCTATAGGAACCTCTGCAGTCCTTACAGATTTGTTAAGCCAGGGAGGTAACGATATTACTTCAGATAACGGATTATCTTATTTAAAACTGCGGGCAACCTGGGCTCAGGCTGGTAAAGATGCGCCAATTGGAAAACTTGAAAGCTTTTTGGGAACCAATATTAATTCATTGGCAAGTTCAGCGTATACCTATAATGGGGTAGATATCGGTAATCCAGAACTAGAACCGGAATTTACGGATAGTTATGAAATAGGTTTTGATTCTCGGTTTTTTAAGAACAGGATCGGTTTGGATATGAGTTTTTATTATATGAAATCTAAGAATCAAATTCTGAATGATATTCGTGTTCCTCCTTCAGCAGGTACATTTTATACGACCCTAAATGGTGGCTCTATAGAAAATAAAGGGATAGAAGCTTTACTTACTGCAAAACTATTCTCACGAGAAAGCGATTTTCAATGGGATATGACGTATAATTTAGGAGTTAATAAAAGTGATGTAAAACAATTACCAGGACAATTGGATAATGTTTATCTATCAGATTCCTGGACCTTTAGCAATACTGCAGCCGGAGCGGCAATTCTTGGAGGCTCACTTTTTGGGCTTAGGGGAGATAAACCAGTAAGAAATGAGAATGGAGAATTAGTAATTGGCGCAAATGGTATACCTGAATTTGAAACGGTTATTTTTGAAGATGTAAACCGATTACCCGAGTGGACATTAGGTATTACTAACAACTTATCGTATAAAAACTTTAATTTATCCTTTTTATTGGATATTGTACAGGGACAGGATGCTTATAATGCTACCAAATCGGCACTGACTTATTATGGCCTGGCGGAAAACACCCTTAACAGAACAGGTAATAATCTAAGGGTAATAGAAGGCGTATATGCAGATGGCTCTCCTAATACCACAGAAATAACAGATCAACAATACTTCCAAAACTATTACTCTCAAAATGCAGAAAACTTTATTGAAGATGCCTCTTTTGCCAGGTTACGCTATGTAACATTAGCATACGATTTACCAACTGTTTTTCTGGATAAATTCAATATTGTTTCAGCACAATTATCGGTAACCGGTAGAAATCTATTTACGATTACCGATTATTCAGGGGTGGATCCCGAGGTAAATACATACGGAGCAGGAATTCAGGGAGCGGGTTCTATGGGAATAGATAACTTGGGAACACCAAATACCAGAGGTTTTGATGTAGGATTACGATTTAAATTTTAAAAATTATGAAGAAGATTTATAGATATATATTTGCAGCTTCAATCTTAATAACATCTTACTCTTGTAGCGATGATTATTTTGATGTAAACAGCTCAGAAACACAACCTACAAATACAGGTTTAGCACCACAATATCGTATAGAAGGAGCTATAGAAAATACGGTAGCGACTGCTCAATATCGAGGTATTCGCGAAGTTTTGGGAGTAGTGCAATACGGTTCGCAAAATACTGCGGCCTATTATTCTGAATCTTGGAACACCTACCTTACAACAGGAAGCTATTTTCTTTGGCAAAATGTGTATGTGTATGCATTACCTAATACAGCCGATTTAATTTATTTGGGAAAAGAATATGACTCTCCCCACTATACCGCTGTAGGTAAAATATTAAGAGCCTATGTTTTTGGAATGGCTACAGATCAATATGGTTCTATAGTTACAGATGATAGTTATAACCCTGAACGTACAATTAAATTAGAACCAGAGTTTGTAACACAGGAAGAGGTTTACGAAAGAATCTTTTTGTTGTTAGATGAAGCTATAGCAGAATTGGATATGGATAATAAAATAGATTTAAATGCCGAAGAGGGAGATATTTTATACAATGGAGATCTTGCCCAATGGAAGCGTTTTGCTTATTCTATAAAAGCAAGGTATTTAAATCACCTAACCAAAAAATCATCTGGTGAACATGCTTACGATCCACAGGCGGTAATTACAGCTGCCGAAAATGGATTTGTATCAAATGAAGATAATGCATTGATCGAATATGGAGGAGGAGAGGCAAGCAATGACAATCAGCCTTTTAGTAAAAGCGGTTACGGTTCTACCAGATTCGATTATTTTTCGGAGTTTTTTGTGAACTTGCTTAAAGATCCATTAGATATCGAGGAAGAATTTGAAGACCCTAGATTGTCGATAATTGTTCCTGAAGCTGTAAACGGAGGCTATCAGGGGGTGAAGACCGGTGCAGGAGTAGATGCTGAGGTTGCCGATGATTATTCGTTAGGGAATGGAGGATTTTATACTTCGCCAGATTCACCAACTTATATGATGACCTATTCTGAAGTAAAATTTATTGAAGCGGAAGCAAGGTTTAGAAGTGGCGATATGGCTGGCGCTTACGCAGCATATAAAACCGGTGTAGAAGCAGATCTTCAAAAACTTAATGTGCCTTCTGAAGAGATTTCAGCATATATGACTGCAATTGATACAGAAATCGGACAAGGGGAATTTGATTTATCGCAGATTTTTGTTCAGAAATATATTGCAAATATGCTTAATCCGGAAACCTGGGTAGATTTTAGAAGAGCAGATTATAGCTCGGACATTTATCCGGGACTTGAGCGTCCGGAAAATGTAAACATAGCTATTTTTCCTAATGAAAATGATTGGATAAGAGCGATGATGTATGAGTATAATGAAGAAGATCGTAATTACGAAAATATGCCAAATAACGATCCGGCTATTCGCCTAACCACACCGGTTTGGTGGGACACCGAGGAATAATTTTTTTTCAGGTTAGTTTGATAAAGCTTGTTCAGAATGAATTTATTTTGGGCAAGCTTTATTTTATAGTTAGATTTAGCTCCTTTTCAGCATTAGTGTAAGAAAAGGTTCCTACCTGCCAAAGAGCAATTCATTTAGATTTTTAATTCTTTCTTCTAAAAATCTATAAATTTCATGGCAATTTGCCAGAAGTTGCAAATCTTCAAACCCAGTGGAGGAAAACGCCGAAGATCACTTTTCAAAAGTTTAGAAAAGATCTTCAAAATATCAAATTTCGGCATACAGTTGTGATTATTAGATAATTTACTGGATAGTCCAGATGAAATGCTACGACGAATTATTGAGTAGCGCTATCACCACATCTCTGTTTTTTCAATGATTTCTGCTATAATTCAAACCCCTAAGGCTATCCGTAGAACGTGAAGAACTGGTCATATCTCTAATGACATGCTATGGTGTATATAAATTTCATTTAGAATAACTAATCTCGCTTCTCTCTCTTTTCATATTCATATTTCAAGATCATTCTATTCCGTAAAAAATGTATTGGCACTAAAACGATACGTTAAATAATTGGGTCTTTCGTGATATTTAATAAACCTAAACAAGATTTTTTTGCAATAAAAAACAGCATTTATAGGTAAATTATAGGTTTAAAGTTTTAAAATATTGAATTTAATGCAATTAAATATTGCATTTAAGGTTTTTAAACGATATGTTTGTTATATAACCAATTATTAACTTAATTTTATGAAAGAACAACTACGTAGACCATTCTTTTTTTTCCTTTTGCTTATTTCAGCTACCAGTTGGGCTCAAGAGATTGGGATATCAGGAAAAGTAATGGATGAGGATGAAATTCCGCTTCCAGGGGTTACCGTTCGTGTTAAAGATTCATCTTTGGGCGTTGTAACAGATTTTGATGGGAACTTTACGCTATCTATTCCAGATAGCGATGTTGTATTGGTATTTTCTTCTGTAGGTTTTAAAACACAGGAACTTAGGGTAGGCAATAAAAGAGAATTTAGTGTCACGATGGTGGTAGACCGTGAAAGTTTAGACGAGGTCGTAGTCACTGCACTTGGAATCAAGCAGGAGAAAAAGGCTCTTGGCTATGCGGTAACCGAAGTTAAAGGAGAAACAGTAGCGCAAACACAGCGCGAGAATTTTATTAATGCTTTGGCAGGCAGGGTTCCCGGGGTAGAAATTAATTCCACTTCAGGTTTACCGGGAGCTTCAACCTCTATGGTTATTAGAGGGATAAGCTCATTAAGTGGTAGTAACCAACCATTGTTTGTTGTAGATGGCTTGCCAATTAGTAACTCTACAACCTCTACAGGCGTATTTGCTTCATCATTAAATAGTGGTACCGCTTTAAATAATCGTGGGGTAGACTTTACCAACAGGGGAGCAGATATTAATCCCGAGGATATTGAGAATATTACTATTCTTAAAGGGCCTGAAGCTTCAGCTTTATACGGAATAGAAGCGGCTTCTGGAGCTGTAGTGATCACTACAAAAAGAGGAAAAGCCGGGATCAGCAAATTAGATTATAGCAATAGCTTTAGACTAGACCGAATTGTTAAATATCCTGAAATTCAGCAAAAATATGGTAGAGGGGCCAATGGATTTACCAGTGATGCTGATGAAAGTTTATATTACTTTGGAGCCGAATATCCTGAGGGAACCCGGTTTTACGATAATATAGGTAACTTTTTTCAGGATGCCTTCACTCAAAAACATAATATTTCTCTTTCTGGAGGATCTGAACAGACACAGTATAGAATTTCTGCATCAAATACCGATGCTCAGGGATTTGTACCAAATACAAGCTTAGAGAAACTTAATTTATCCTCGGCAGTAACGGCTAACTTTTTAGATTTCTTAACCGCAGATGTAACTTTTGATTATACAAGATCTGATAACGAACAGGCTTTTAGAGGCAGCGGAGGACCACTTTTACATTTGTTATTATGGCCTTCTACAGACGATGCAAGTGTATACTTAACTGAAGGAGGTAATCGTCGTAATTATGCGGAATATGCAGATGCGGTAGAAAATGCTTTTTTTAATGTAAACAGTAATCAATTTAATTCTTTAGTAGATCGATATAAATTAAATACCCGCGTAACAGCAGAACCTACAGATTGGCTTAGACTAGTAGGACAGGTGGGGGTAGATTATTTTACACAGAAAAATACCATTGTAAGACATCCAGAATCAAATACAGGGATAGATTACGGTGGCCTATTCGATCAGGCACTTATTACGACCAGAAATTTAACCTATCAATATTATGCACAATTTCATACTCCGACAATTTTCGATAAAGATATTAGCATAGACTTTAAATTGGGTAGTGCGGTATACGATTATAACACATTTAGTGCCGCGGCTAGTGGTCAGGATTTTCAGGCACCAGATCTTTGGTCTATAAATAATACAGATATAGAAACCCATAGAGCTTTTAATAATTTAACGGAAAGAAGATTAGTGGGAGCTTTTGGTAGTTTGAATATTGGATATAACGATATGCTCTATTTAACGTTAACCGGTAGAAACGACTGGAGTTCTACATTACCGGTACAAAATAATTCCTTCTTTTATCCATCTGCAGGTTTAAGTTTCATTTTCTCAGAATTAGATATGTTTAAGAATAGTGATGTTTTAACCTATGGAAAGTTAAGAGGATCTATAGCTCAGGTAGGTAAAGATGCTCGCCCTTACAGCATAAGACCTTATTACGAACCTGCGCAAACAACCGGCGGTGGTTTTAAATACGGGTTTACCGGCCCTAGCTTAAATTTAAAGCCCGAGATGACCACCTCTTATGAGTTTGGAACCGAGCTAAAGTTTTTTAATAACAGAATAAGTTTAGATGCAACCTATTTCAATAAGAAATCTGAAGATCAAATTGTACAAAATCTACGATTGAGCTATGCTACCGGTTTTGTGTTAATGACTTTTAATGCCGGGGAGATAAAAAATGAAGGTGTAGAGATTCAATTAAACGGAACTCCTATTCTTAATAAAGATTTTTCCTGGGATATAAGGGCAAACTTTACCAAAAACTGGAGTGAGTTAGTAAGTCTTCCGGCAGATGTAGAAGAGTTTTATAATTCAGACACCTGGCTTTACGGGAATGTTAGAGTTGGATCCAGGGTAGGCGGACCTTTAACCACGTTTACAGGATACGATTATCAACGAAATGAAGCCGGTGAAGTTTTAGTGAATCCATCTTCTGGATTACCAATTTTAAATACTGAAGAATGGGTGGTAGTAGGAGATCGAAATCCAGACTTTAAAATTGGACTTTCTAATACCTTTAGATACAAAGAATTTGCTTTAGATTTCTTATTGGATTTTAGAGTTGGCGGCGATGTTTATAATGCAACAGAATATTATTTAACAACAAGAGGTTTAAGTAAGCGCACATTGGATAGAGAAACACCAAGGATTGTAGAGGGGGTATTAAAAGATGGACTTGAAAATACGGCAAACCCTACCCAAAATAATATCCCAATAGACCTTTCCAGAAATTCAACTTACTGGTCTTCAATTTATCCTTATCAGAGTTTTATAGAAAAAGACATCAACTGGATGAGGCTACGTGACGTCACTTTCTCTTATAATTTTCCTTCCAAATTGTTGAAAAAAACAAACGTTCTTAAAAGTGCAAGTGTGTTTTTAACCGGAACAGATTTATTTCTGGTCACTAATTACTCTGGTTTAGATCCGGTAGGAAACGGAAACTCTGCTGCGGTTGGAGGAGCAGGAGGCGTAGGTTTGGATTATGGTAATTTTCCTTTACCAAGAGGTTACAATATTGGTATAAGAGCAGGATTTTAAAATAAGAAAAGATGAAAAATAACATATATATAGCATTACTTTTATTAATAGGTACATGCAGCATTAGTTGTGATGATTATTTAGACGTTAATACTAATCCCAATGGACCAGACGCCCTTTTACAACCAGAACTCTTTCTTCCTCAAATAGAATCTGAATTTGCGGTGGCCATACAATGGGATGGAAGGTTTACAGGATTTTATACACAAAATTGGGCTCATACTTCAGGGAATACATACTCTTTAAACCTCCATTCTAATCCGTTATCAGATTCTTATGCACAACTTTGGAGAGCCGTGTATTGGAGTATGGGGTATAACCTTTCAGACATGATTAGAAGTGGAGAACTAAATGAGAAATATGATTTTATGGGAGTAGGATATATCTTAAGAGCTTTTGGTTGGCAAATGCTTACAGATTATCACGGCCCTGTTATTGTTACCCAGGCATTCGATACAGATAGAAGAACTTTTGACTATGACGAGCAATCTGTAGTTTATCAGGAAATTCAGCGATTGTTACAACTGGGAATAGAAAGTTTAGATCGTACAGATGGTTTAAGTCCTGAAGATTCAGGTTTAATCGAAGCAGATTTAATTTATCAGGGAGATAAAGAAAAATGGAAAAAGTTAGCTTATGGACTTTTAGCGATCAATGCACATCGATTAACCAATAAAAGCAGTTACGATCCTCAGCAAGTAATAGATTATGTAAATCAGGCATTGGCAGGTAACCAGGATAATGCGTTAATAGGTTTTCTGGGGAAGGTTAGTGCGAATACCAATTTCTTTGGCCCGTTAAGAGGTAATATTGGATATTACAGGCAAACAAAATTTATTTTGGGCTTATTAAACGGTAGCAACCCCGTTTTTCAGGATCCGGCATTATTGGGTCAGGATCCGGTTTTTACTACTGAAGAAGAATATTTAAATGATCCACGAATTACATCAATGCTAGCTACATCGCCAGATGGTATGTATCGTGGAATTACTCCTGAGATTGGTATTTCCGAATGGACAACCGCTGAAGCCGATAAGGTTCCCAAAAACTTTTGGAATGAAGAAGGCTATAGAGGAAGTAATCCTTCGCCACAAATTTATTTCTTTAATAATGAAGCCGAATTTCCACTAATGACCTACTCCCAGTTACAATTCATAAAATCTGAAGCCGCTTATTTAGCCGGTGATATGGGATTGGCATTAGAAGCCTATAAAGAAGGCATAAATGCACATTTGGATTTTGCCAGGGATTTTGCTCCAGATCAGGAAATTTACGATCAAAGAAGAGCATTGATGGAAAGCAGTACTGTTGTTTTTCCTGAAACTTCGGCAGGTTTAACCTTATCTAAAATTATGCTTCAAAAATACATAGCGACCTGGGGATGGGGATTCTTCGAAACCTGGTCTGATATGAGAAGATATCACTACGATTTAGGAATAGAAGATGAAAGTCAAGCCGTTTATCAGGGCTTTACGTTGCCCGATCCGCTTTACGAAGCCAATAACGGGAACCCCGCTTATAGAGCACGACCCAGATACAATTCAGAATATATGTGGAATCAGGAGGCACTGGAAAAACTAAATGCTTTTGAAGAAGATTACCATACGTACGAAACCTGGTTTAGTATCATCGAATAATAGCAAGATTATGAAAAAAATATCAGCAAATTTTTTAGTCATCGCATTTTTAGCATTATTAGTTCTGGGATGTGAAAAAAATGCCATTCCCGAAGTTACAGAACTAGTAGCTGAGGATATGAGTTACATGAAGTTCTTTTTTCATGCAGAAGACGCACCAAACGCAGGATTCTTTTTTAATGATAGGAAAGTCACTGCAGAAAATAGTTCTGGTGAAGACGAAGAACAGGCTTTAGACTATAAATCAGTTTATCCCAGTAATGCGTATGCGTTAATTCCCTCTGGTAACGGTGAATTGGCCGTAAAAACTTTAGAAGCACAAAATCTGGCAAGTACAAGTATTACTACTGAAGCACAAAATCATTATTCTGCTTATCTGGTAGGAACTTCAGAGAATTATGATATCGCTTTTATTGAGGATAATTTACCAGAACCCAGCCACGATTTAATTTACTGGAGATTTGTGAATACCATGGCAAACATTCCGTTTAGCGTAGATGTTTATGCCATTAGAGCGGCAGTACCGGCAACTGAAAATTCACCTGCAGAGGATGCCCGGGTAGTTTCTTTAGGACAGGGAATATCGTATAAAAGTTCTGGAGAATATACCGAGTTAGCACCGGGCAGTTATACCTTTAAAGTATTTCCTTCAGGGACAGATTACGATCCTCAGGAATCAGAGTCGTTTTTAGAGCATGGATTAACTTTGGCAAGTTTAGGAAGAGTTTATACCACGCAGATAAGAGGGACCTATTCCGAAGATCCAAGTTCAAGTCATATCGACTATTGGAGGGATAGATAATTTCAGTTTGGTTTGTTCAAGAAAGAGAATAGATTCATTTCTATATCTCTTTCTTTTGTTTAATATTGTGCGATGCCTATTTAATTTTATGAAAACTACGATTTCCTATCCAGCAGCAGTATTAGTAACATTTTCACTACTTTTTTCATCCTGTAAAACTCAAAAAACAGTACAACCTTCAGCGCCAGAAAATCCGCCAGAAGTTGTAGAACCCCAAATACCTGTAGAAGAAAAAGAAGAAGAACCCGATACTACAAAACCTGCTGAGGTAACACAAGAAGAATTACCCGAGGAAGTTACGGTAGAGGAAGAAATTATAAAAAGCGAACCGCCAATAGATGTAGCCGAATTTAGGGCGGCATGGATCGCCACGGTTGCCAATATTAACTGGCCGTCACGTTCTGGTTTGCCAACCGCTCAGCAACAAGGTGAAGCGATAAAATTGCTGGATTTTTTAGCGAATCATAATTATAACGCGGTCATCTTTCAGGTACGCCCGCAAGCCGATGCCTTATATCAAAGTGATATCGAATCCTGGTCGTATTTTTTAACCGGCCAGCAGGGAAAAGCGCCACAACCTTTTTATGATCCGCTTACCTTTTGGATCAACGAAGCTCATAAAAGAGGAATGGAACTTCATGTTTGGTTAAATCCGTATCGTGCTTATCACACCACCGGTGGCGAAATTAGCGCAGCTTCCGTAGTAAAAACAAATCCAGAGATGGTAGTAAAATTACAAAATGGGATGTACTGGATGGATCCTGCACGTAAAGATGTTCAGGATCGTACCGCAGCAGTGGTAGAAGATTTGGTAAAACGATACGATGTAGACGGAATTCATTTCGACGATTATTTTTATCCTTATGATTCTTATAATGGCGGAAAAGATTTTCCAGACGATCAAACCTGGAATACCTATAAAACTGCTGGTGGAAAACTAAATAGGGGAGACTGGCGTCGTAAAAACGTAGATGATTTTATCGAACGCGTGGCGAAATTGGTTAAAAAAGAGAAGGATTTTGTAAAATTTGGGATTAGTCCGTTTGGGATTTGGCGTCCCGGTTATCCGCAATCTATCGCCGGTTACGATCAATACGAAAAGTTGTATGCCGATGCTAAAAAATGGATAAATGAAGGCTGGGTAGATTATCTCACTCCGCAGTTATACTGGAAAACCGATCAGACCGCACAGAGTTTCCCGGTACTATTAAACTGGTGGAAAGAAGAAAATACCAAGGATCGACATATTTGGCCTGGAATTAATGCAGGGCTAATCGAAGAAGAAGATTACGAAAACGAATTGTTTAATCAGCTAATGATTACCCGCGGAATGTTGGCCGAAGATCCCGGAGCTGTATTGTGGAATCTCAAGGCTTTGATGAACGATAAAGAAGCTGAAAAAGCTTTAGCTGAAAATTATTTTAGAAAACCTGCTTTGGTGCCACCAAGCCCGTGGATGGATAATAAAGCACCAAAATCACCTGAAGTTTTAACCAATCTTGATGGAAATACACTAAGAATTTCCTGGCAGCATCCAGATGAAAATGATGTTTTTAGATGGGTGTTATATTTTCAGTACGAAGGCAGTAAATGGGACTTTAAAATCTTAAATAACGAGCAGCTTTCAGAACTTAAAACCACGCTTTCTTACCTGGTAGGAGAAAAGAAGGTAAAATTATCGAAAATCGGCATGACGGCGGTAGATCGTACCGGGAACCAAAGTGATTTTAAAGAAATTATATTAGAATAAGCTTAAAAAATGAAGATTGAATATCACCAATATCAACTGCAGTTAAAAGATACCTTTAGGATTAGTCATGCCTCGCGTGATGTGCAGCCAAGTTTGGTAGTTTCAGTGTCGCATGATGGCGTTACCGGTTTTGGCGAAGCCGCGGCGACTTCGTATTATGGAGTGACGGTAGAAGGCATGATTCGGTCTCTAAAAAAAGTAGAGCAAATCGTCGAAAATCATATCGAAGAGCCTCCAGAAATTATCTGGGAAAAGCTTTATCCTGAATTAAAGACCGAAACTTTCGCACTTTGTGCTTTAGATATGGCGCTGCACGATCTCTACGGAAAGCGAAAACAACAACCACTTTATAAATTGTGGAAGCTGGATCCTACTGAAGCACCACAAACCAGTTATACGATTGGAATTGCTTCAACCGAAGAAATGATTCGTAAGATTAACGATTTTCCGTGGCCTTTATATAAGATCAAATTAGGGACAGATCATGATATCGAAATTATAAAAGAGCTTCGAAAATACACAAATTCTGTCTTTAGGATCGATGCGAATGTGGCGTGGAATGCCAGCCAGGCGATCGAGAATAGTCATATTTTAAAAGAATTAAATGTCGAATTTTTAGAGCAGCCACTTCCGGTAGATGATTATGACGGACAAAAAAAGCTCTATGAAAATTCAGCATTACCAGTAATTGCCGACGAAAGTTGTATTGTAGAAAGTGATGTTGAAAAGTGTACAGATCATTTTCATGGTGTAAATATTAAACTCACAAAATGCGGAGGAATCACGCCCGCTTTGCGGATGATTGCAAAAGCAAAAGCCCTGGATTTAAAAACCATGGTAGGTTGTATGACCGAGTCGACCGTTGGGATTTCAGCGATTGCACAACTCGCCCCTATGCTCGATTTTATGGATATGGACGGTGCGTTGTTGTTGAAAAATGATACTTCAACCGGAGTGAAAATTACTTCAGAAAAGGTGATTTATCCGAATGAAAATGGTACCGGTGTAAAATTGTTTAAATTTGAATAAGATTGAAATTCAGTAAAAATGAAGATAAAAAAATATAGTTTTTGGACATTGGTTTTAGCGGTTTTGGTAAGCTGTAATGAGAAAACCGAAAATACTTCTGGAGAAAATAATGAAGCCCAACTGGTGATCGATAGTTTAAAAAATGTATACGCTCCCGATGGAAGGGTTGCGCTATTCGATTTTGAAGCTGAAAAAAATGCAGATGGTTTTAAAATTGAAGGTGAAACCAATATGCCTGAAGCTGCCGAAGATCTGGAAAAAACATTAAACCAAAAAGGCATAAAATACACCGCGAATATTCAAACCTTACCCGATGCTGAAGGTTTAGAGCATCAAACGATGGGAGTGATCAAAATTTCAGTAGCGAATCTTCGTGAAGAACCACGCCATGCCGCGCAATTGGTAACGCAAACCACCCTGGGGATGCCCGTAAAAGTGTATAAAAAAGAAGGGAGCTGGTACTATATTCAAACACCAGATGGCTATTTGGCCTGGGTGGATTATGGCGGTATCCAAAACATGACCAAAGAAGAGTTTTCAGACTGGAAATCTAAAGAAAAACTGATCTATTTAAATCCTTACGGGAAATCGCTAAAATCGGCTAAAAATGATGCAGGGGTGGTTTCAGATCTTGTTGCGGGGGATATTTTAGAACTGACTGCTGAAAAAGGAGATTTCTACAAGATTGCTTATCCTGATGGTCGAACTGCTTTTGTTCCAAAATCTGACGCAAAACCATACAAAACCTGGTTAGCCGATTTAGATGTTGATGGTGAAGAATTGGTAATGACCGGCGAGAAATTAATGGGACTCCCTTATTTATGGGGCGGCACTTCGCCAAAAGGAGTTGATTGTAGTGGTTTTACCAAAACGGTCTATTTTTTAAACGGAATGGTGATTCCGCGTGACGCTTCCCAACAGGTTCATACCGGAGTTTTAGTAGATTCTACCAGAAATTTCGAAAATCTTGTTGCAGGAGATTTATTATTCTTTGGGAAACCAGCTACAGATTCCACTAAAGAACGTGTGATTCACGTAGGCATGTGGATTGGCGACCATAAATTTATACATTCTATGGGCGATGTGCACATAAGCACTATGGATACAACCGCGACAGATTTCGATGAATATAATTATAACCGATACCTGCGTACCAAAAGGATCCTAAACGAGAAAGATAAAGGATTACATTATTTAAAAGAAGAATATATTTTTACTCGATAATCGAGATTAAATGCTCCGGGCTCGATGGCCTTCGTGATGCCTCGAAATCAATTAGCAATAAACAATTAGTTAACAATAAAATTATGTCACTTCGAGTAGCATGTTTTATCTTGTCTCTTGAATCTTGATTCTTTAGTCTATTCTTATATTCTATTTCCTAGCTTCTCACTAAAACAAGATTTCTCCACAAGGTCGAAATGACACTCTATAGAATTTCATATTTATCCTAAATGGAATGAAGAAGTCTAATTCAATATACCGTTTACAGTATACAGTCTTTAAAAAAGAATAATTCAAAATTCAACATTTTAATCCTGATTCCTGAGTCTTGTATCTTGCTTCTCTAGTCTATATTCTAACGGCGCAGTGGTCTAAATTCAGAAAGGCTTAAGGTTTATAGCTTACAGCAGTCAGCCTTCAGCTAAAAACTAATTCAACCAGCGAAGCATCAATTCCGAAGATTTGGTCATTTCGAGCCTGCCTTGCCGGCAGGCAGGCGCAACGAAGTGAAGTCGAGAAATCTCTGGTTCAAACGAAAATAAAGATTTCTCCATTTCGCTACGCTACAGACATCTTTGTAATTCAAAATTCAGCATTTAAAATTCAATGTTTAAACCTGAGTTCGATCTAAGAAAATTTCGGAAACTGAGTGAAATCTTGGCAAAAGATTTTGTATCGAAGTTTCCATTTTGGTATCATTTCGATACAAATTTTCCTTGAAAATTCACTCAATGATCCAAAATGCCTGCATAAACTTTTATATCGAATTTAGGTTTTAAGGTTTCAAATTCCAGATTAAGTAGTCCTGAGTCTTGTATCTTGCTTCTCTAGTCTATATTCTAACGACGAAGTGTTCTAAATTCAGAAAGGCTTAAGGTTTATAGCTTACAGCAGTCAGCCTTCAGCTAAAAACTAATTCAACCAGCGAAGTATCAATTCCGAAGATTTGGTCATTTCGACTGTAGCGAAGCGGAACGGAGAAATCTCAGCCAGAACAACTTTCCAAAAGAGAT
>Ga0114908_1000552_pt1 | contig 20823 bp, 20 predicted proteins | sample MalvireepMed_s17_FD_87292 | JGI IMG/M metagenome (GOLD analysis project Ga0114908, IMG submission 87292) | Marine viral communities from the Global Malaspina Expedition - Malaspina viral metaG DeepMed_s17 | ecosystem: Environmental > Aquatic > Marine > Oceanic | place: Mediterranean Sea... | reverse complement strand
TGGAGACTTGGGCTACGTTGCCCATCGGCAGGGGCCAGTGCAGAAGGTGCTGTTTTAAAATGCACACACGTTGCGGATATAACATCAGTTGATGGAGTTTCTGTTGACCAAGCCGGGGACGCCGAAGATCAAACTTTGATAGGTGCTAAAGATTTAAGCACGGATGCTGGCACAAGAGAAGCGCTTATCATTCTCGCGGAGAAGATAAATTTTTTAACCTTCAGACTAGAACAAGCTGGCATAATGTCCAGCAGTTAAGGAGAATATAAGATATGCCTCATGCATGGTATCACACTAAGGACGACCTAGAAACCTCACCTTTTCAAGCGGGGTTGGGCAAACTGTTTGAAACGGGGCTTGCTACGCTAGCGGCAAAAGCCCTGCAGGATGATATTTCTAGTACGGGTGAGATTACTGAAGATGCTTATGAGTTGGCAAAAAGGTATACACCGGAGTTTGGAGTTCTTAGTCGCGAAGAAGCTGTTAAAGATGCTCAAGCACTTATAGATCGTCGAAAGCAGTTTGATCCGCAATTTGCAGACCAAGACCTTGCTATGGCGGATTACTACTCTCCGCTGTATCAGTTATTAAATGACCTTAATCGACATAGAAGTAGATACACGGGTCTGGCAAGTGAGGTAGACATGGCCAGAGGGCCGGGAGGTGAACTTTCGCGTGAGATACAAAGTCAATTACGAGAAGCTGATCCTGAGTTCTATGATATGCGCGCCCAGACGGGCGCAGGGTATGATGATTTGCTGCGTAGTTATGCAGATCCAGAAACAATAACGTATGATAGGCGTGGCAGACCTATGGATACCGGTCGCTTTACTGGTGCGCTTTCTGAAGGTGAACGTGCTGAAATCGAACGAGCTCTTGCGCGACAAGGCGTTCAAACTGGTGCGCTTACCGGCCCACGATCTATGTCTAACGTTGTTGCTGGCGCTATGAAGTTTGGCCAAGGTGTTCAAAATCGCAGAGATGCTTTTAGTCGCGCACTTGCATCAGCTACTGGTTTCCTTCCAGCATCTCGTAGCGGATTTGATCCACTGAAGACAATGTTTGGTCGTCCGTCAACGACGTTTCCTACACAATTTAGCCAGCCACAGGCTACCGGCCAAGGTACTCAGGGTTCCGACGTCTTTCGTACTGCTGCAGGTGTTGGTCAGACTGTGGCTGGCTTACAAGCTGGTCAAGATTTATTAGGTGACATAGGAAGGGCTAAAAATTTGTTTGGTTGGGGGCCGCAGAACGACCCGTGGAGCAGACCAAATCCGCGACCATAAACAACGTCATGGCTACAGAAGAAGAAGAGAGAAGACGTAGGTTAGAAGAGCAAGCTGCATTAGCTGGCTTGACTCCTGCGTATATGGAAATGCTGGAGAATCAGCTAGCGCGGCAACGTGGTGAAGGTGGTCTTGATATAACACCGCCACTGACAAAATACGCACCGCTCTCTGGGGATAGACGTTCTGAACGTACTGGTCTTATGCGGCCTGTTGGTAACATCTTGGATAGGTTGCTTCGTCCCGGTTGGCAAGCTGAGATGAATAGACGGCAGCGCCGTCTAAAAAGTCAACGTCAAGCGTACGCAGAACAGCGGCCAATGCAAGCGGCGCAGCAAAGTGCGTTGCTTACTGATTCGCAGTTGGAGGTGTTGAAGCAGAAGGCTTTGGATGGTGACGTGAAAGCACAGCAACTTCTGCAAACTTATGTAAGATCGCTTAATCCTCCGCGCACTTCGACTGGTGGAGATTATGGGCTTTATAGACAACTTGCCCAAGAAGTTGGTGTAGCTGGTATAGATTCTGGGGGTGTGGCCGAACGAATAGACGGAGCGCCGGGGGGTGTGGACGAAGCGGATGCTGTAGTAGAGGAACCTCTAACGCAGGGTCTCTCAGCTAGAAGAGGTGGTAGAGAACGTCTTCTAGCACAATTACGCCCCCGCCAGCTCGCCGCTGCTGAAAGAGATCTTGCACGTTTAAATAAAGAAATAAGTGATGGCGGTAGTTCTGGTTTAAATCCTAGAGAACGTTTTAGGGCTTTTAGTGATGAAGAGCTTTTAGCAAAACAGGCAGAACGTACAAAAGTAAAAAACAACATACGCTCTCTTGAACAAGAAATTGCAAGGGATCAGAGTAGACCTTCCGCCGGTGCAGGTGGCCCCGGTCAAACAGGTGCAGCTATAACCCAATGACCGAGGAAGAACGCCGTCGTCGTTTGATAGCGATGGGGTTAGACCCTACGCAGTATCGCTACGTAACAAACGAAGAAAAAGCCTATGAAGAGACGACTCGTCTTGGCGCTCTTGGTACTGGATTAAAGCAGACGATAGGGCCAACAATCGGTGGTTTAGGTTTAGCTGCTACTGGTGCAGCTATCGGAGCGCCATTGGGGCCGTTGGGAATAGCCGGGGGTGGCTTGATCGGAGGCTTAATTGGTGGTTTCGGTGGGGGTGCTGCACAGACCGCCATAGAAGATGCAGCCTTAGATGATGCAGAAGAGCAGGCGCTCGCCCTTAAGCGTCAGGTTGCGCTAGAGAAGTATCCTTGGACAACTCTTGGCGGTCAGTTCTTACCCTCTTTAGTAGCCTTCCGCCCTTCTTACAAAACTATAACCAGTCTTCCCGGCGCAATCGCAAACGCTCCTTTGCGTACACAGACTGCTATGCAGAGGTATGCGCTTGCTAACGTAAGCATAGGTGGTGGTGTTGAAGCTGGTATAGAAGCAGGAGCGCAAGCACTTCGCGGTGAGGAGATGGATTGGGGCCGTGTTGCAGCTACAGGTTTACTGGGTGGCTTGCTTACTGAGCCGACAAGAGCTTTCGGTAAGATAGGCGCAACAGTAGCTCGCAAGGGTGAGACTGCTACACAGTTCCTAGAGCGCACAGGGATGAAGCGCCCACTTACGGAAGCTGAGGCGGCAGAACTTAATCCAATCAGAACAGAGAAGCATCAGAGAGATTTCCTTGCGGATGATGTTAGGCGAGAAGCTGAAGCTGATGCGAAGAAAGCTGTAGAAGAAGAGCGGCGCACGGAGCTTTCACCTAAAGAAGAGGGTGATGCACTTACGGCTGCTAGTCGTGAAGTAGAAGCGGCTGATACGGCTAGGATGAAAGCGCACGGCGCGTGGGTAAAAGCGCAGGATGATCTCAGTAAGTTGCCTAAAGATCTTGCTGATACACCATTTTCTGCTAGGGCGAATAGGGCTGTAAAGGATGCGGAAGCTGCTAAGACTGCTGCTGAACAAAGAGTTATAGAAGCAAAACAAGCGCGTGTTCGCATACACGAAGAACTTGCTGCGGATGAGGCACGGGCGGCAGGTTTGCATGATAGACTATCAAAGCGCAAGGAAGCTGTGGACGGCACTCCTGCCAAACCTGCGCCAGACAACCTTCTAAAGATCGCCAAAGGTCTTGCAGCAAAACAAGGTGGTACATGGCAAGAGAAGGTTAGGGATGTTGTTTACAAGGAAGACGGTAAGCTAAAGAAAGCTCGTGGTAAGTATGATCCGCAGATGCACGACATACAACTGTCCAGCCTAGCTAAAGACGATACACCTTGGCACGAATACCTGCATAACTTGTGGCAGGTGTTGAAGCGCACAGGGATTAGGAGCCATAAGAACCTTCTTAACTTCTTTGAGAACGATCTGTATGCTGACAATGTAACACGTAGCGCATTGAAGACTCCAGAAGAACGTAAGCTGTGGTCGGAAGAACAGCTTGTTGAGCGTGGTGGCTATGCCCTTAAAGATCGTATGGAGAAGCCGCCAAAGGGGTGGATTGAAGGGCTGAAGAAATGGTTTAAGGATTACAAACTGGAGAAGGAAGCGCGTAAGGGTTTTCGTATTAAGAAGGGTGAGCCATCTGAAAAACACTTGCAACGCCTCGCTGACTGGCTAGCAATGCGCGGTGAACGTGCGCCAGCTTTGCAGCCCAAGCAGCTTGATATGTTCTTGGATCAGCTAACTGTTAAATCTCCGTTTGATGATTTTGGGCCGATTGAAGGAGGTGTTAGGTATGCTAAGGATGTTCAGCAGCCAGTAGAGGGGCCGCTGCAAATGTTCTCGCGAGTTGGCAGAGCTATAAGAAAGCGCATTGAAGACTTTGGCAGCGAAGGTAAAATAGACAAGAGCCATGTGTTAGGTATATTTACCAAGGCACAAAAGAATCTTGGGCCAGAAGATGTTAAGTGGAACTCTGTGCTACGTGAGTGGATTGATGAGCAACCTCAAGAGATAGATATTGCACAGTTAAAGGACGCCATAAATGCTAATGAGTATCGTGTTAGTGTTAACGAGTTTCCTGTGGTTCGTGGCACGGTTGGGTTAGAAGACTTAGACATAGAGCCGACTAATATAACAGTTAACGATGTTCAGAAAAAAGGATTTAATGTATATGACAAAGGGAAAGGCGGTAATTATTTTGATTTAGGGATTAACGAAGTGGAAATGCGTAGCAAGTATTTACGTACTAACGCTGACCAGAGTATGATTGAGTTTGAAGAATGGCAATCGTACGATGCCCACCAAGATGCTGTAGAAAACCTGAGTAACATGCTGCTTGGCGAAAAAACGCCGGTAGATGTTAGATTTGGTGACGAAGTTTCTATCCCTGCGAACAGAAAGATTACCAAGACTCTTTTGAGGAGTATGGTTAGAGCGTACCATGAAGATCGTTGGAAAGGCGGTGCAAAGACGGTTAGTGCCGCCGAAAAACGCGCCGCTCCGCTAGCAGAAAAAATACGTAACATACTAGAAGCAACAACAGGTGGGCGTGGTATGTTTCGGGCGGTGCAGAGTCAGTTTCGTAGAGTAGGGGATCAGTCAATAGAAGGACACTTACGAGGTGAACGTGGTGATGCGTGGGGCTATCATCACATCACTAAACGTCCTTGGTTAAACAAAGATGATGCTATAGAATTTGCAAGAAAGATACTAGAAGATAAAGGGCTTGGTGCAGCGCACGAAGGCATAGCCATGATTAAGGGCGAGAACTACAAAACTCGCGCTCTTGTAATGCCAGAAACAGAAGGACAGGCCGCATTCCTTGACGAGTGGCACGCTGAACTTGGTGCTGGTAGGAATGCGCTAGGTTGGACACGTTCCAACAGGCAGTATCTAAACTCCGATGGCTCTGCGTCGAAGCATATCATAGAAGTACAATCACCCTTACACCAGAAAGCTGCGGCTGAACGCGCCGAGCTGATTAGGCAAGGTTTTAAAGTTACGGATGAGCTTGGTTATGGTGATAAGAGTTTGGAAAGTGTACAAAGTTTTGACATAGATCATGTGATCTATGACGAAATCGGTACATCAGGTGAATCTACGTTTGGGCCATTTAAAGCAACTGTTGGGCGAGTACCTGATATAGAAGAAGCTCGTGCTTCTGGTTTTATGCTTGACTATCTTCTGCCAGATCAAGTGGCAGCAAAACGTCGCCCCGGCCCCGGCACAACTGATCGCTGGGAACAGCTCCATAAGAAGCTATCCAAAGATCCAGAGTTTACGTTTGCTGGTTACAAGTATAAGTATGATGCAAAGAGAAGAGTTTTAAAAGGTGAACCATATACACAGACGTTTACAAATAAAGATTTGCGTGTGGTACAGAATGATCCAGTTCTGCTTTCATGGCAAACTGAACCAACTCCGCTGGTTGTTAAAATAGTTACGCCTACCAACTTAACTGTAGCAACATTTTCATCTACAGTAGATAAAGCTGCTTTATCTAAGGCACTTCGTGAAGGTACAATAGAAGATTTACCTTTGGAGCATTTACCACAAACAGATAATGTTTTAATGCACTCTAACGACGCTGCTGGTAGTTATAGCGTTCAAGGTGCTGATAATGTAGGGTCAGGGTTACTTCTTCATAAAACCATTGACGAGAGTGGAAATCTTAATAGCTTAAAGATTACTGTAGAGCCACACATAAAAGCTGGTGAAGATGCTGTACCAATGGTTCCGTTTAGAGGGCATAAGTGGGTTGATGCTGTTGCGCGAGATAATGTATTATCTGCTGTACGTGATGGGGATGAGAGTGTTACATGGCCAGCTACGATAGAAGAGATTAACGCTACGGAGGGTTGGGGTGATGGTTTTCATAAAGGGCCAGAAGGTGAAATATCAACTGTTTACAATCTTTATGTGCATGGAGAACTTACATCACCAGATGGTCTGGAGACACATTTCTTTAGAGGTTCACCGCAAGAAGGTGGAGGTAAGAAAAGTCTTCTTGATGCAGCGTATGAAAAACTAGAAAAAGACTTTAGTCACAAAGGCGCAGAGAAGTGGGTAGCGGATGAGTTGGCGTATCAAGAGTTTGAGGGTGTTGTACAAAGCGCAAAGCCTGACGATGTTGAGCTTCTTGCTGCACGAGGAGACTTAAAAACCATCAAAGTCCACAGGTTTAAGATACCGACTGCGATGCGTGATATGCTGTTGCGTGAGGGCGGTATTGAAAGTCCGCGCTATCAGCCTGTTAAAGCTGAGGAGATAGACGCTGCTGTTAAGTTAATCTCCATGTACGATCCCTCGCTCAAAGGTAAGTACAGCAAGCGTGTGCGTGGTAAGATGCTTGAGCGTATAAAGGCTGGCACATTTAGCATAGCAAGAGGTCAGCAGATACTAGCGCGGTTTGCAAGTAGGCCGTTCCCGGAAAGCATGAGCGGGGAGGAGATAGCACAGGTTGTTAACTCGCTGGAGATGTATCATGGTACAGGGGATATAAATGCAAAACAAATTTTAGACGAAGGTTTTGATCTACAATTAACATCTGATAGAAATGATGAAGGGCCGGGAATTTATATGACGGTTAGTGAAGGGCTTGCAAAAACTTATGGAACTACTGCTATACCTATAAGAACAAACTTTAAAAAGTTGTTAGATTTAGAACGTGTCTTAACGCCTGCAGAACGTAAAGCGTTTGATGATGCAGCAATAACTGCATCAGAACAACTTCAGAAAGAACCATTTCCCTCAGAGTATGACGTTGGTGAAACGACGGCTGAGGTCTTATCTAGAGAGCCTTCTAATCGTGTAAAAGATCTGTTAAAGGTTATGAGAAACAGTGTGGAAGGGGAGCCACGGGGCGGTGCATACATCGACCGTAATAGGATATTAAGAAGAATGGGTTATGATGGTATTACTAAACATTTCCAGACTTATCGTTCTATGCTAAGTCCTATTCCACGAGTGGATATGCCTGACCAACGGGGGGTTGTCGCTTTCCGCGAGCCGTTCCAGAAAGCCACCGATCAACTGCATGAATATTACGGTGGTGAGCGGTTGCAGAAAGTTGACACTCATCTTGAAGACATGAATGAGTATCAGCTATCGTCTGCTACGGATCATCTCTCCAGTAATCCTGCTGCTAAGATGCTGCCTTTCCTTGATAGCGTAGTTACTCGCATACGTGACAGGGGCAGCACTTCCATCGAGCGCAAGCATTCTGAGGATGTGGCCAATGCGTTAGATGCAACTGCGCGGGATGCGCGGGAGCTTAGGGGCGAGTTCATAGAACACTTCTTACTCACTTCAAAAAGGGATGTTAGTCTGTCAAAGATGGATGCGGCCCATGTTATGCGCTACATGGCGTTCAGACGGCGCGGTCGTATGGATGAGATTCCCGCTGATACGATGGCGCGGTACAACGAACCTGACAGTCCTGTTAAGCATTACGTAGATTACTTCAGTGAGATGTACACGCGAGCGCGTGATAAGCAGATTGGGGAAGGTATGGAAGTTTGGCATCCAAAGAAGGGCATATTGACAGAAGCTGGTCAAGACCCCCACTATGTACCAGAAGTAGTCAATCAAGATAAGTGGCGTGAGCTAGCGGGTAAGGAAGGCGCTCCTGCACGTGAACGAGCTAAAAAAGAGCTTGTTGATTGGTGGGAAGAGAGGATGAAAGACCCTGACATCACTCGCGCTGAGATTGAGTCTTTCGCAGATCAGTACATAGCTAAGCTGACAGGTAATTCTGAACATCTTGGCTCTACACACTTCGGTGCGCTACGTAAGGCCGAGAGCGTAGGCTTGCCGCTTACGTTAGATGAGAATGGTAACTTCACGTGGATAGAGAACAGTGCAGCTAACGCCTACACACGCTACATGAACAGGTTCTCTCGCGACTTCTCGTTCTTTAAGAATGTTGAGAACAAAGTGCTTATACGACAAATACTTGGCATAGCCAAGCAGGATGGTGTGCATGAGGCGGCGCTGCCGCAGGGCCACAATCCTTTCCACGTAAGGACTGAAGTAAAACCGCATCCACTTAATCCTGACGGCGAGCCGGTGAGGATGAACATAGCGAGAACCACCGACGAACACGTAAACGATTTCATAAAAGGCTATCTCGGCTACTACGAAGGTAGTGAGTTATTCGGGCGCACAGCTAACAGGTTTGTTGTTAGTCATTGGCTAGGTATAATGTCTGGCGTACGTGATGCGTTCTCGTCGTACGTGTTTGCGCTACCGCACTTGCGCGGTAGAGATATGCCGTTGTTGCTTACGTCAATCAAAGACATCAAGCGTAGCTGGGATCAGAGTTTCTTGACTGGTGTAAATGCTAGGAAAATCAATCGAATTGACTTTGCCACGGAAACACACAACAAACTTGCTGACGTTGTTAACAAGTGGACTGATATTGTTTCACGTGCAGGTGGCCGCACATTGCTAGAGCAATCTACACGTGCGCTACAGTTCGGCCTTGGACGTGCCGCTGTGATGCAGCAGATGGGTCTAGCTAAAGGCACAAGCATAACTGCTGATCGTACGCTAAGACGCTTGAGTGAGATGTCAGGTGTTGACGCTAACTTGCTACGCCGCCATGCTAACAAGGCGGATAAGATGGATGCGTCACCAGAAGGCACACCACTTAAAGATCGTAAGGAAGCTGTACCAGAGGAACTTCTTATTCGTGAAGGTGATCGTGTTGAACTAAAGCCAGAGGTAGTTGACGCTATGCTGGATCGCATGGCAGCGTCATGGGTTGAAATGAACCAAGGCACGTACGATGTACGCGGTGTACCGCTCTGGACATTACATGGGCCGATGTCGCTGTTTACATCACTTGCGCGGTGGAACGTAGAGAAGTTCAATATGATGAAGACGGAGATAGTTCGTCCTATGATAGATGAAGGTGACTACCGCCCACTGATAAAATCTACACTCGGCGCTTTGTTCACAGGCACGTTGCTTATCGAGATTTCGGAGTTCATCAATAACAAGTTCCGCGCTGATCCTACGATGTTAGAGAGTGTTAGGGAAGAAGACCCAGAAGAGGTTGCGTACGCTGTGGCTGACGCACTTAACTACGCTGGTTACTTTGGTCTTGCATCTGCGCTGATGAATGACATAGGCATATCTGTTGCTCGCGGACAACGACCGGGAACTGGTGGCATAGTGTTTCCTGCTTATGACTTCATAAGTGAGGCGCTAGTAGAGCCAATGTTTGTTGATCTGCCAAACGCAGTCAGCGAGGGCGCACCGTTCATGCCTACGTTCGTAGCGGCTTTTCATGACGTTCTGAAGAACACGATGCAGACGTACAGGATAGCAGCGCAATGGACACTTGATAGCGAAGAGACTTCAAAGAAAAACATACGCCGTGACTTACGTATCTTCCGTAGGTTTGAAGGTGTTCGTGGAGCGCCGCCCACGGCAGGTATGGGGAATCTTTATCTGCGCCCAGCTACGCGAGAGTTCAAAGAAGCTGAGACTGTAGGGGAAAGCGTAGGGCGTCTACCGGCTGCATTTGAAGAGCAGCGTGTGCGAGCAAAGGGCCGAGGTGACAAGCTGAAGTCGTATGCGTCAGGTCTGTATACGATACCTGACAAGACTGTACCTTCAATCTCTACGCCAGAAGGTGTTGAGGAGTTCCTGCGCTACAGAGACTACATCATGCGCCAGCGCGGTGGTGGTACGTGGCAGCGCATCTTCAACGATTGGGCGCGTAACAAGCAACTTACAGCCACGAAGAAGGTGCTTGTCAAGAGTTACGTGCAACACTTGGTCGAGCGCGGTGCTAGGTAGACTCTGCCCATTTCACCATCATAGCGAGATCTAGTATGTTCGTCTGTGCATCGGCATCGCCGCCTTGTGCATCAGAACCTACTAGTAACCCACGCCCAGCTAACGGCGCATCATAAACGTCTAGCACAGCGAAGTAATCATGCTTCTTGCCATCTATTAGTCCGCTGTCGTCTACGTATAGTACGTCAGAGTTGTCCAGACGAAAGGCCATTGTGAACATATCGCAGCCTATGTGACGCTGAATATCCATGTAGTCTTTAATGAAGACTTGGGATATTAGCTTTGTTGTAGGGTCTACGAGATATGCTCGTCTACCGCGTTCCTCCGTATTCATAGTCCTTTGTGATATCACCATATCCTCCACCACTTTGCTAACGGCAAGCAGTCTTCTGGGTTCTTAGTTGCACGTTCACGCGCATCTTTAAGCTGACTTTCAGTAAACATATATGGTACGGGGCTACCTATGCCACCTTGAAGGTACGTGTATATGTACTCCTTGTTAGCCATCATGTGTTTGTTCTTATTAACGACGACAAATAGCCGTCCCAGTTTTACTTTTTTATCTGTCTTCATATCTGTTTTCCCACGCTTCTTCGTGTGCGCGTTCTTCGGTAGCAGCAAAAGCTCGCTCACGTCCGCGCTTTGTGTCTTCTTCAGACGGTATGACTGTATCACCATTTTCATTTTCGTATGCTATTTCATCGTCTATCACGCTCACTTCTGTATGAGCGCCCTCATCAGTACCCGGCTCACCCATAATTTTACAGTCGTAAGTTACGGTACTGTCTTCTGTATAATAGACATCGGAGAATACTTCCTCGCTATTATCTAGTGGTATTGTTACTTCAAACGTGTCTTTTCTGTACATAGTGCTTATAGGTAACTGAAGGCATCCGCAGGTTTGTCTACGAGTGCCATGTATCCACCTGCGCTTCGCTTAATCTGGTCTGTTGCAAGTAGGAAAGCTAGACATTGTTCAAGCTCATCTTTTGCGAGGTCATCGCAGAACGTGAGCAATAGTTTCTTGTATGTTACAACTGTTCCCTCGCCTATGATATGCTGTAGCAAACGTCGTTGGATCTCAGCGAGTACGTTGCGTCCAGCAGTAACATAGGCTTCGTGCATCCGCGCTTCCGTATGTGCAAGGAACCTCATGGCTCGCTCGACGGTGGCCTTCTCGATAACCATACTGTCCGTAGTGTCGGCGAAGTGCATTATCATAGACAGCTTTAGCAGATGCACGTTCTTCCTGCCGTAGTAAGTCTCTAGTCTGTAGTCTTTGTTGACAACTTCCTGCGTTAGCTGGCCGCTCTCGTAAATTTCCTTGTGGTATTCTTCCGCCTCTTTCGTAAACATCACCGGCCCAGCTATGTCGCACAATCTTTTTAGATGCTTCACAAGATCTTTCTTCAGCGCTTTCTGCTCATCATCTATGCCGGGGAACTGCCGTAAGAAGCGAGGGCCGTCACCGTAGATCATAATGACACGCGACGTGAATCCTTGTGATATGATCTTATCGCTAAACGCCGTGCGTATGAAAGCTGGTGTTGCGCCGCCCAGTATGTTAACGCACACGTTCTTGATAACATCTGTGCCGTGGTGCTTTGTCTTGTACGTGTAGTCACGGCTATCGTAAAACTGGTTCAGCATATTGACAATGTTATCCGTGTTCTTACGTAGGAGAACGCCTAGCTCTTCTATCATAAAGCCGACAGAGAAATGCGAAGAGCGGATCTTTTTGTTATCGCCGTTATTATAGAAGAAGTCTCGCGCACACTCTTCTACGATGAATCGCACAAGACCCTCCTGCGTTATCGTATCCGCGCTGATGGGGTAGAATGGCTTGATCTCAACCTCGTTCGATTTCTTCTTTGGCACACGCTTGATTAGTGACGGGTGCTTAACGAACTCGCTCACCTGCGCTATGACACGCGACTTACCCGCTGCGGGTGGGCCGACAAGCAGCGCGAATAGGTTAGGGTATAACGTAAACGTGTCAGGATATAACCAAACGCGGCGTTGTAATGCTGTCGCTATCATGCTGTAAAACCCCCAGTCTATGAACAGGTTGGGTGACTCTAAATCTTTTAAGTATCCTCGCCATTTTTCTATGTTTATCATCGTTCATGCGTCCGTCATCTCTCCCCAGTTTGGCCCTATCGTAGCTTCGGATCGCATCTGAAAAGGCTCGCCGTGCGGGGAAAGCATCTCTCGGTTGAGTGCATCACAGGCTATAGACGCAACCTCCTTAGCATAGCTTGAATCACATTGAAGTAGAACGCTGTCGTGATTGTTTTGCAAGACATCCGCTCTTAACTCTCGGATGCGTGGGTTGTTGTATAGGTCTGTGAATGCGAGATTAGTGATGCAGCCTACCGTAGACTGCGGCACAAATGCGAACGCTTCTTTGTACATGGACGGCTCGATGGTTTGTGTAAACATACGCGGGTATCCAAACAGGTTGCGTAACATACGTGTGCGCTTGAGTTCTTCTATGGTATCGTTGTGCCACTTACGTATTTCGGGGAACAACGTATGGTAGGTTTCTAGAAAGTATGCGGCTTGCTTGTGCGCTAGGTTAACTGCGCCCTGAGACTTCTGCAAGACGTTGACGCGGAACGTCGGCGCTTTCATGCCGTAGTTGCTAGCGTGGCATATCATCTTCGCCATGAAGTAGTAACGCTTGTCTGCGCTCCAGTTGTCGCTGCTAGAGATGAGTTTGTTTAGCTCATGCCAGCGCGGCATTTTAACTAGCTCCTGCACGGGTGCTTCTGCATACGGCTTCATGTCCTCGCCCATCTCAGAAGACCAGACATCCTCAAACAAACGCAAGGCAACGTACACGTGAGACTTCACGCCATTGTCGAATAGTCTGCGGAAGTTGCCTGTAGTACAGAGGTAGCTTACGACAAGCGCCTCTGCGCCAGATTGGTCAGCTTGCACGAACACGTTACCGGGGTCAGCTACGAACAGCTTGCGTAGTTTCTTGGGGAAATTCTGTACGTTAGTACCCCACTTGTTCAGCAAGCGCCGGGAGGCTAGGCGGTAGGAGGTTGTACCGGCTAGGTTGTAAGACGTTGTAATGCGCTTGTGATCCTGTGGCTCCCATGCCGGGAACTTTAGCTGGCCGCTTTCTTTTGCAGTTGCGCGGTAGCGTAGTATGATGCTGATGATAGGATTCTCAGGATGCTTGAGCCGTAGCTGCAACAGAACCTTCTCACTAGTGATGTCTCTGTCGGGGCGCTGGTAGCCTAAGCGTCCGTACAGGTAATTCGCAACCTGCTTCGGGCTATTAGGATTAAGCTCGCCGCCCGTCAGCAGACGCATGAAGCGTAGCAGTTCATTCTGGTAGCGGTCGTTGTGCGCTACGATGTCATGCAGCTTGTCGTCATCGTAGCGTATGCCTTGCATCATGGCAGTTAGATACGGCACAACGCTTGCGTTAACTTGACAGATGCTATCCGCTGCCTTAAAGTTCTTGGCAGTCTCATCTATCTGCGGCTTGAGCAACGCTAGACTGATGACATCCTTTGAGTTGTACTCAAAAAGTTGCTGCTGCTGGCTAGCGTTCTTAGGCTCAAACACACCCTCGTTCTTGTGATACGGCTGGTCTGTGTACAGGGCTAGACAATGGCCGAGCGACTTCTCAACTTCCGGAAAGAGCCGGTGATGTGCTAGCATGGTATCGTACACGCTGGGCGGTGGAGGTATGTTGTACTTGTACGCTAGCACGAAAAGGTCGAACAGGGCGTTGTGTATGACTACGGTGTTGTCGCGGAGCGCTACAGCTAGAGCGCGTAGCACACGTGGCGTGTCCTCGTAGTAGTACCCTGCCATTGATGACGTTACCATAGGCACACACCACGCACGTTCAGCGTCAAACGAGAAACCAAAGCAGGTCATCTCTAGGTTACGATTAGTCTCTATGTCGAAGTAAAGCGTTTTGTCTTTGTTGTGTGTGAGCAGTTTGATTACTTCATCGGCGCGGGGCCACAGTAGATGCTCGGCAACAGTTATAACGGGCGGCACTTTGAGATACGCTACGGCTTTCTTGACATCCCGCCCAAGCCAGAACTTGCGATTGGGCCGCCGTGTCTTGCCGTGCCATCCTTTATCATCGCCGCCCTTCCCGTATGCTGGGTCGTTCGGATTGAAGTATGCCATGCGGTCAACGGCTTCCTGCGGTTCGTACGTCGCTATGTACGTGATGCCGTCTTCTATGAATGGGCAGCCACGCTGCTCGTCTATCGTAACGCCGCGCTTGTACATATCTAGGGCATCCTGTCCCAGCAGAAGAACAACCTTCGTACCTTCACGTATGTTAACTTCGCCCTTATCAAGCGCATCGGCAAGCACGATGTCAACAGCTTGCCGAGGTATGGGCATGAGTGCGTTGTAGAACGTCTGCCCAGCGTAGCCACTAAGTAGCTGTGCGCGATCAAAGCGCGAGGGCTTACCTAGCACAACAGTCATACCTTTGTACGGTAACTGTGCTAGCGTATGTCGTACTGTTGCTGGCATCTACTTAAAATAAAAGTGCTAGGCTAGTCGCGTACAACCAATAGCACAAAAAACCGCAAACCAATAAACAGTTTACCTAGCCTAGCAAAAACTCTAACACACAGGCGTTCAAATGCAGGTTGAAGGCTTACCTAAGCAGCTTCTCTACGTTACACGGCCAAGGCATGAAACAACCCGGTTGCATCTTAATAGCAATCCTATACCTGTGTGTTAGATAAATTCAAAACAGGACGTAGTGGCGATCAATGAGGAGTGAATACCAAAGAACTCCCGTAGCATCTTAATAGCCAACGTGTACCACTACGCCCGTCGAACATTTTAGTAACCTCCCGGCTCTAGCGTATGTTCTTGGCTTAACCGCAACACCCGCTTCAAACGGTAGTTATTGTTCATAACAGGGTCGCCGTTACTGTCAAGGACGGGCGAGCCATCCTCTGTCTTTTGTGCTTGCTGCTCAGTCTCTATTGTAACATCAGCAGCTAGGCCAGCGTACTGGTCTACGTTAGGGTCTTCGTCGTCGAACTCTGGTGGGAGTTCTAACGCTCTGTGCAAACCCTTGATGCGACGCATTGTAATCTCAGCAGCTTTTTCGCTGAACGATAGATAGTCACGGAATTGCAAACCTGCAATACGCACAACTTTACCATCGTCATCTTCGATTGCCTCAGGAGCTACTAACTCCCATTGCATCACTACCATAGGCGCACCGGCCTTGCTTGTCGTAAACTTGGCATTGAGTATCCTTGCCGTGTACGTGTCCTTCTTCAGATAAGGTCTTACGTTATCTGCGATCTCATCTAAGTTGATGATTGCCATATTATGTTTATGTTTATGTTAGGGAGTGTCTTGCTTGGATTCCTCTGGAGCCGCACTCCTATTGCTATCAGAAGAAACGCGTTGGCCTAGTAAGTACACTAACTTGTCGTTAGTTACAACATGAAACAACATTGCTGCATCGGAGTAGCTAACTTTTAACTCCTTTGCTATGATCTTAACCTGTCCGTCAGCAGCTTTTGCTAGCGAGACAGTCATGTCTGAATACTCTTCTTGTTCTTTAGTCATTTTATTATCGCTCATGTAAGTAGTCTATCAATTCATCGACTGTCAGTATGTTAGCGTTTGCTGATGCTTGCTTCAGCTTCATGAGTTTAGCTTGCATACTTTCTTGGTATCCGCTATGCGGAGTCTTGAACTTCTTCAACATTTTGTCGATCAGTTCGTTAATGTATAGTCCGTCTGCTGGCCATTTCATTTGTCGTAGTATGTTTTTGCTGTCTCTATGACTGCGTTAACGTCGTTGTCTATGTATGCTTCGGGGAACATACCCATCGGAGTCTTAGCGGAGGTGATGCCGTCGCTGTTAGTCTGGAAGACGTAGCGTGTGTTGCCCTCTTTGTCGCGCTTAACTTCTGTGAACAGTACCATAAGGAACTCTTTCTCTATGCTACCGGCGTGTTGCTTACCTTGCACCTTAATGCGGCGCACGTTGAACGTGTTGCCGCTGGGCTGCACTAGCTCCACTATCTCATCAACTGCGGTGAATATCACAACAGCGTGATCGTTCTTAACCTTGTCTAGCATAGTACGAATCTCACGGTTGTAGTAGTTCCATATATCAAAGCCTTTGAAAGACCTGTCTGCTAGCGTATGGAGTATTTCAACATACTTCGTGAACGACTCGATGACTATGACCTCGCAGCTTTCGTCTGCAAGGGCATCTTTTAACGCAGCGTCAAACTCGGTAGTGTTTGAGCAGGGCGCTGTGTACGGGAACTTCTTGGGAAAGGGCATACCCTTACGCTCAAGATCTATTATGTATGTTTTATCTGGCGGCAGGTTGCGCAGCGACGTGGACTTACCAGTGCCGCTACCACCTACGATACCTATTATTGCTTTGCTCATTGTGCTTGTTTTTCTATTGTAGCTTTTAGTTGTAGTATGAGAGCGTTTTGCTCCTGTATTTTGTACTCAAGCACTACTAGGTAGTGCCAAAGGTCTATCACTTCTTCCTTCGCGGATTTGCTTAGTTGCTTTGTATCCATACACCACATACCTTTCGTACCGTCAGGGTTATGTTCTCGTATGCCAGCATTAAACTTGCGCGGCGCTTTGCGTTTAAATTCTGCTAACGCTCTGTCCCGTATTTCTGCGTCAGTCATCATATCTGGAACATCAAAGGGTCGTAGGTGTTTGTTGTAGAGAAGAGCGAGCTTATGATAGTCTCACGGTCATCCGCACGGGGTGTGGTGCAGACAGGCGAGAAGTTACACTCACCGAACTTCGTCTGACAGCAAGTGAAGTTAGGCAAGAAGACTTCTTCTGCGCTAGCGCCCTCGTTTAGCACACGGCGCAATCCGCCCATAAAGAACTGCGCTGTCTCTCGCAGATGATTCTCGAACTCTGTTAGAACGTGCTGCGGGAATGTGATAATCGTCGAGCGTTGAAACTTGTTCTTGCCTGAGCGTGAGAGAAAGATGCCGTTGATAACTACACCCCTGTCCTCGTCAGGGAACAGATGCTTGTGTATCATAGTGTACATCATCATCTGCGGAGAGTTTTGGTAGCCTTCAAGATACTTCTCAACCTGCATGAGTGCGGTAGTCTTGTGGTCTACTAGCACAGGGATGCCGTTGAAGCTACCGATCATGTCTATCGTACCGCACAGCACAACATCTATCTTCTCACCATCCGTGTCGTACGGGATGGCGAAGCGTTGTTCTAGCAATGGGCCGTCGTCGCCCATGTCAGGCTTAAAGCCATCCAGCTTTTCATACGTCATGAAGTATTGCTGTAACGTAGCAGCGAGATGCCCTATGTCACGGAAATCGTTGTCAGGTATGTAGATGTCTGGTTGTTCGTAATGCTCAAGAGCAACAGCGATAGCTCTCTTGCTATTGCCTGTCGTGTAGTACTCTTGTAGCGCCTTATGAAACGCTGTACCATACTCCATCTTGTGTGACTTCGTATCGTATGTTAATCCTCTGCCGCCCAGATACCACAAGCGTCGAGGACACGCGCTCTGACTGTAGAGCGATGCGTCTAACTTAACTATGTAGCGGCCATCATTGGTTTTATGTAGGGTTGTAATCATTTTAGGTTTGCTGGTAATAAATCTGCGCCTTCATCTAGGTCTATGTTATGCAAGTCAGCTAGCTCGCGCATCTGATCTTCTAGCGTACGCTTTTCTCTTATTGATATGGATGTCTTACGCTTGCGCTTCGGGCCTTTAACTACAGTCACGTTATCATCTAACGGTGGCTGACAGACGATGAGGTATGGTTTGAAATGTTCCAACAACTCACCGTCTGTCATAGCCTCAAGCAACGTTACGTCGCAGTTAAGTAGTTCTTCTATTGTCACCGTAGTCGTCTAGTGTATCGTAAGTAGAATAGCATAAAGGCTATTATGTATATCAAAGGGCCAATTGCATCTGTTTCCATGTTAACGTATCATACGAAGGCTTGTGTCTGAGAAAATAACTTCTGCGTCAGGCGCGTGGGTAGCTATCGTATCATGTACCCATTGCTTATCCGCTTCCGTTATACCTATGTCCTCACGCGAGAATATCTCGCCGTCTTGCGCGGACTGTAGCCACGTGAGTATGTCGTGCCGCCACTTTATGCTATCACTAGTGGCAACTTTTAACGTGCGCCCGTCTAACGTTTTCTGGCGTACCGTGCGTATGGCTTCCTTAAAGTATATTAGAACACCCTCGGTTAGCTTACGCATAGATATTTGTGTACGCAAGTAGCGGTAGTCTGTGTTACGCTCGCTCTTGTCGTTGTGCATGAGCCACAGTAGACCGTCATTCAGCTTAACGTATAGCGTACCGGCGCTGTAGCCTGTGTCGGCGCACGGCACAAAGACATCTTTTGTCTCCATCAGGAGTTTGTCTATGATGGGCCGTATCATCTCTGCGCTATTCTCGTTGTAACTGCTACGGTTTATCTTCGGGCGTGCAGTAACTTCTGAACGTTTTAACTTGCCTACTACGATGTCAATGTCATCTGTCATGTTAACGGTGTTATCATAAAAGGTACAAAAGTAGGGTAGGCCATTGCTAGCCTACCCTACTATGCACTTGCTACTCTATGCGGCTTCTAAAAGCTCTTGCATTTTGGTTAGCAACTCAGCGCCCTTGCCGTTATCGCCAGCCTTGAACGCTTCCTTCGCCATCTTGAATAGCGCAGTAGGCGTAAGCTCACGTTGGTCAGGTCGCCACTTATCGACATCCTCTACCGAGAATAGCACACCATCAGTATGCTTATCCGTCAGACGTTGCTGTGACGCAATCAAATCGCCACCGCTCAAGCCCTTCGGTAAAGAGTTCTTTACCTTAGCGCGAATGCGGCTAGCGAACTGCTGGTTCACCAACGATAGGATGTTGTCCTCGCCGATAGAATCAACAGCTTCTGCTGTGCTATCGAACTGCTTCACGGTAAACTTGAATCCCTTCCAGTCACCGTCCTTGTACTCTTGTTCTATGTATTGTGCCATAGGTGTTTTATGTTATGATAGGTTCCAACTTATCTTCTAAAGGCCCACATTGGGGCCAGACATCTTATATAAAGCAGGAAGTGTGCCAAGTCAGTTATCTTTTGCGTTTTTTATTTTCTAGCACATGAAGTCGTCAAGGCAAATGTTCTAGAACCTCATATTGCAACATTAACTGTTCTAGCTCACGGTAGTTGCCGTTGATAGGGTTAGTGTTAGCGTACGCTAGGAACTCCTTCTTGTGTTTGGGTGGTATCTCACACCAGAATGGGTGTGTTAGAAGAAAATGCTCCGCATCGTGACGACGGTCAGCTAGCGCAGTGATATGCAGACGGAACGTAGACAGACGATAATATAAATCATCTCTGAATCTACCTTCTCGCACAAGTTCTTCTATAGGTCTGCAAGTTGCTGCTATGATACGGCAGTTTGTCTTTTGTGTTTTGTTATCTCCTATGATACGGTACGTGCCGAACTGTACAAGGCGTAGTATCTTAGCTTGCAAGCCTATCGGCATATCCCCTATCTCGTCAAGGAATAACGTACCGTTGTTAGCGTGTTCTACTAGACCCTCACGGTCACGGAACGCACCGGTGAAGCTACCCTTCATGTGACCGAATAGCTCAGATTCAAAGAGCGTGTCTGTTACGGCTGTTGTGTTTACGGTAACTATATCGTCTACGCGAGTGCCGTGGAGTAGGTTAGCTATTATCTCCTTACCTGTGCCGGTAGCACCTGTGATTAGAACAGGTTCGCTACGAAACGACAGCGTAACAGCGTTCTTTAACAGACGTTTCATGTAATCGTCTGTTGTACGGTAGGCTGCTAGTCTGTCGTTAAGTCTGTGTACCTCCTTGTTGGTAGTCATCAGTATTTCCTACGTTGTTTGCGTATCTTAGCGTAGATAGGTTCGACTATCTTACGCACCCAGCTATTGTCCTTATGAACTGGCCCTTTGTCAATAGCGATACGCTCATCGTAGTGGCGCTTTAGCATAGAGTTCCAACCCTCAGCGAGTTTAACTCTAACGTACGCAGCGTTGTCGGTAAAGATAACCTTACGTTCGTTGTAAGGTTGCCCTGCATGAGTGCTAGGCTCAAGCAGAGCTATGTTAATCTTTGTCATGACAGACGGCGCGGGTCGCCTAAGCATACTGCCATCCCAGAGGTTTGGCTGCGATATGTCTTTATCGTCTAGCATCCGAGAAATGTCCTCCTTTAGTTTGTCCGTCATGTTACTGTTATCTGTGTTAGCTTAACCGTTATGTCTTTGTAGCGCTCTAACGTCAAGCCTGTTTCGTTTTCTTCTAGCTCTTTTGGCTCGCACGTTTCGTACCATTCTGCTAGCGCATCAAGCAAGTTTTCTGCGTCTTGTTTTGTTATGTTCATGTTACTGTTATCCATTCGTTCTCGCTTATGACCCTGCTATCGTCGTGTGTGCCGTAATACTGGTCGAACTTATGTTGCCAAACGCCTTCACGCTTGCCCGTTTCGGTCAGTAGCGTATTCAAACGCTCACGTGTGGTAGGCGTACCCCAACCTGCTAGCGTTATCTGTAAGTTACCTTTGGTACGCATTAACGACTTACTGGGGTCGCGTGTGTTACTGAACAAGTCTTGGGTTGCTATGATATTACCGTGTAGTAGCAATCTTTTAACATCACCGTAACCTGTTCGTGCTACGACAACCTCTGTGTTGTCTCTGCGAAACTCCCGCCCTTCTATGAAAGCGCGAGCGGCTAGCTTACTTATTTTTCTCATGTTGTAATATCCTC
>Ga0114908_1000547_pt1 | contig 20939 bp, 24 predicted proteins | sample MalvireepMed_s17_FD_87292 | JGI IMG/M metagenome (GOLD analysis project Ga0114908, IMG submission 87292) | Marine viral communities from the Global Malaspina Expedition - Malaspina viral metaG DeepMed_s17 | ecosystem: Environmental > Aquatic > Marine > Oceanic | place: Mediterranean Sea... | reverse complement strand
TCCGATGCAGGTAAAGCAACTTTTAATAATGATGTTGTTGCTTTTTCAGATGAAAGATTAAAGAGCGATATTAAAACAATTGAAAATGGTTTAGATAAAGTTTTGAAAATGAGAGGTGTTACCTTTAAAAGAGATGGAGTGGCAGGCACAGGTGTAATAGCACAAGAGATTCAAGACATTCTTCCTGAAGTAGTTTCTTCTTCTCAAGAATATTTAGCTGTGGCATATGGTAATATGGTAGGTGTTTTAATTGAAGCTATTAAGGATTTACAGGGTCAATTAGATAAGATAAGGGAAGGTTAAGATGGCAGTCCCTTCAAGTGGAGCAGTATCTATACAAGATATCGTGGATGAATTTGGGGGATCAACTCCTCACGCTTTAAGTGAATACTATCGTGGAGGAGATGAAGTTCCTAATGTTAGTGCAAATAATAGTATACCTACATCCGGAACAGTTGCCTTATCAAATTATTATGGAGCCGTTGACGCTAGTTTTATTGCTGCTTCTGGTGGAACCGAGACCACAAGCGGTGATTACAAAATTCATACCTTTAATTCGAATGGGACATTTACTGTCAATTCCGTAGGCAATGCAGCCGGTTCCAATACCGTTGAATATTTAGTTATAGCCGGTGGCGGAGGCGGTGGTTATCGTCAAAACGCTGGTGGCGGCGGAGGAGCTGGCGGTTATCGTACAGCGGCAAGTTTATCTGTTTCAGCTCAAGATTATTCCATCACTGTAGGTGGTGCTGGATCAGGAACAAATACTAAAAGTACACCTGGAGGAACAGGTAGTAACTCTGTTTTTTCTAGCATCACTTCAGCAGGTGGTGGCGGAGGAGGTTCAGGTTACGGAGACAATAATGGAAATGCAACTGATGGTGGTTCAGGCGGCGGTGGCTGGGAGATTGACGGTAATGCTTATAGTAATACCCCAGGAGAGGCATCTCCAGCAGGACAAGGAAATGATGGTGGTGCTGGTGTTGTTGCAGGTAGTTACGGTTTAGGCGGTGGAGGCGGCGGTGCCGGTGAAGCAGGAAATACCGATGCAGATGGTTACGGAGGAGACGGATCAGGAACCAATAATATTCAAGGAGACACTACAACACGAGCAGGCGGCGGCGGTGGCGGTAGAGATAATAGAGAGACCCTCGTTGGAGCTGGAGGTGTTGGCGGTGACGGTGGCGGCGGTGCAGGAGGCTACGGATCTGCTGGAACAGCGGGATCAACCAACTTAGGCGGTGGAGGCGGCGGTGCATCATTTAATTACAACAGTACATCGGCGGGCGGAGGCTCAGGGGTTGTTATAGTAGCTTATAAGGTCCAATAGTATGGCGCATTATGCAAAATTAGATTCCAATAATGTGGTTCTGGAAGTCAATGTTATTGATAATGACCAGGAAATTGAATTAGGAGAAGACGGAATAGTTAGTTGGCTTAACGCTAATTTTAACAACCAAGGAGTTGCAGGAGGAGTTACATGGAAAAAAACTTCATACAATACGTATGGGGGAAAATACTATGTTGAAGGATCTTTGGGAGACGACCAATCAAAAGCTTTTAGAAAAAATTATGCTAAACTAGGATCCACATATGATGCGTCTAGAGATGCTTTTATACACCCAAAACCTTATCCTTCATGGGTTTTAGATGAGGAATCATGTGTATGGGAAGCTCCTGTGGCATACCCTGAAGACGGTAAACTTTATGATTGGAATGAAGGAACCACATCTTGGGATGAAATTTAAAAAAAATTAAAAACAAGAACTACCCTGATTTTTCGATCCGAAGTTGTAGCGCTTGTGTGTTTTAAAGTGTTGGGAAAAACAACAAATTTATTCTCTATGCTCTCTATTTTGGTTCCATCCTCAAACTTTGTATACCCATTATTCGTGTTTAAATAATATATGGCTGTAAAACTTTTTTTAAATTGGGGCTCGGGAAAATCACAATGGTAAGGAAGAACCTCTTCTATGTTTTTTGTCCTGAGAGTAAGATTTGATTTTATTCTTATTATGGCCCCTAAGCTTAATTGTTGTTCCAATTTTCTTACAAACATGGGTTCAATAAGCTGTGAGTAAAATGTGCTATTAGGTTTGTTTAAATAATAAATGCTATGGACAAATTGAAAATTATCGGGACTTTCTTTCGTGTTCCCCACTCCACCAACTATTTTATCATGGTAAAACCAGGGGAAGTCATTATTGAACATATGGGATTGAAGTTCTATAAGTTCTGCACTTGGTAAGAAACTTTCTATAATTTTTATATCTTTATTCATACATCTTTTTCCTTGTCTTTAAAATAATTGTATCCCATTTGCTCATCTACTATTTTCAAAGATTGTGGTTCTAATGCCCAAGCAGGAGTAAGATAGGGAGTTCCAAGTTTATTATAATGTTTAAAATCATTTCTTAATTTTGCAAATGATTTACTCTTATTTAGTCCCTTTGAAGCAAGACGAGCCATTTTAATCCAAAATGGAGTATTATAAGTTGATCCACCGTGATAATAAAAATAAATAAGATCCCGAATAGATTCGATTTGAGAGTTACTCCTAATATTAAATCTTTCATCATTAATCTCTTTTAGTTCCAATAAGGATATGATTAGTTTATTAATGAAACCATAAGCAAAAAGAGAATTAGCAGACAAAGGTTCAAAAAAGAGAGCACGATTTCCATTCTTAAATATACGACCTTCTAAAATTTTTTTTGCATAATAAGGTGTAAAAGAATATTCAATATCATTTAATTCATTTATGGGAACATTAATTTCTTCCGCAAAATCATTTAAGGCTTCTTCCTTAGAAGTAATAGAATCACAATACATATATCCATATGATTGGCGTTCCATAAGAGGTATCTCAAACATCCAACCATTCTTTGTTGCACGGTGTCCAGTATAATTCCAATCACCTGGTTTTTTGATGTTATGCACTAAAGCGTGATTGATAAGCATTTCTTTAGGTTTAATATAGTTGGAATAATCTTTAGGAAAACCACGACAATCTACAATGTAATCATATTCTAATTCTTCAAGATTATCAACTTGCTGTTCTATCAATTCTATCTTATTCCCCCAACGATTTTTTAATCGTGGAAGAACAAATTTTGCCAATTTATAACTATCAATATGAAGAGCATAAGCTGCTTCAACTAAAGGATTAATGAAATCGTGAGGTCGCCATTTCTTGAAAACAGTTCCTATTTTAAGAGTACTGCCTAATTCGTCTAAATGGTCATATGGATTATAATCAACTCCCATTTGTAATGCTTGAACGAAAGTAGGGAATGTACTTTCTCCAATCTTTATAATAGGAATAGAAGGGTTATGTATAGAAACAATCTTCCAATCATTTCCTAACCATGTGCATAGGTGACAAAGTGTTTGGAGACCTCCGGTTCCAATTCCTATAATAGCAATACTTTTCATATACTTATTTCCATGAATTTCCTACTGACCAACTTACTAAACTATATCGCGTTCCTTTAGTGATGGGTGTAACACGGTGAAAGATAAAAGAAGGAAAAATAACAACAGATCCTTGTTCTTTTATTTCCTTACACACTCTAATATTAGAACTCCTTTCTCTCAGATTTCTAAAATCAAATTCTAAGTTTCCCCCCTCATAATCACCTGGTTTTGACAAATTAGTAATAGAACTAATTTTTCTAATCTTACCATTGAAATTAGGGTGAGAATTTTTAAAGGGGTAAGCTGTACTGTCTTGATGCCAGTTGTAAAATTCATTCAAACCGTATTGAGTGAATTGCAAAGGTTCTGTACAGGAAAATTCAAAATTCCATTTTCCTTTTTTGTTTGCCTCATGAATTAATGGATGAAGTATATCATAAATCCATTTATGGGAAATAAAACAAACTTTAGATTCCCTTGCTTTTTCATCTAGATCTGACTTATTATTTTTAATATCTTCTTCTTTATTATTATTAACTGATCCCTTAAATAGTTTATTTTTTACACATTCATTTATGATATCATTACATATTTTTTCAGGAATTCGTTCTTTAAAATAATAATAAAAATCTATTAAATTCATTTAATTAAAATTTTCTAATACGCCATTTTTGATGTGAAGGGTATGATCACCTGGCCTGTTGGGCATTAAAACACATTCATCTAGTTTAACGAATACTTTGCCTAAAGTTTCATTTTTTAGCTCGGTTGGTTCCTTGACATTTATTTTGTAGTGGAGGGTTTTTTGATGTGGTTGTTCGCAAAAAACATCTATTTTTCCTTCTGAAATAAACGCTGAAGATTTAGACTCAATACAGATGGCTTTTTCCTTTCCGTAATGAATTCCCACATTTATGTAATTAGAAGGTGAATATGAAAGGGTTTTTAAATAATTTTTCACTCTTTTTCCTTTCATTCTGTTTTATGGCATGGTAAATTACTGCTTTCTCAGTTTCTGTCAGATCCATGAAATTTCTTGATATTTATCATAAATATGGTAAAGTGTCAATTTATTTGGAGATATTGTGCTATTAGGACATACGACTTTTTCAGAACAGGCATTCCAGGACGCAAGGCTGGACGCGGTGCACAACATCGAGTTCGCGGAAACGGGATTTGGTATGACATTCAGCACGGGATCGGAAACGGCTACAGGAACGGCGGTTGTAGAACCCACTGGCGATGATTTATCTATAACATTCAGTCTTGGCGATGAAGACGCATTTGGTGGGGAATTTTCCGGTTTAATTGAATTTGACCTGGGAAGTTTGGATTTTGCAGCTTGGAATGAAGTGGACGACAGTGAAACATCAACATGGTCTTCGGTAGATCCGGGGTCCACAAATTAGGAGACAAGTATGGCTGATGATGCCAGTATAACAATAAGCGCAACGATACTGCCGGACGAAATTTCAAAAACCATCAGTGGATCCATGACGGTGACTCCTGATGACGCAAATGACAAGTGGTATTACAAGCTGACGGCGTGTACAACAACAAGCACGGACTTGATTGCAGGAAGTTTTTTAGATTACACAGCTGTTGATGATGATACGGCGCCAACGGCGATCACGACAAGTGACAAGGTAAAGTTCCTGTTCATTAAGAATACTAGCACTTCGGACGGAGTTGTGGTATGCTTTGACGGAGGAGTGGCGGCCTATAATTTGGCTGACGGTGTATTTATTGGACCAGAACAATCATGGTTCGGACGGTTGCCCAACACGACAGTTGGTAACTTGCACGCCATATCATCGGACATTGGTGACGCGGGGGATGCAACGGCAAACCTGATCGTGGCGGCCTTAATAGATGACGTGGCATAAGGAGGAATAAATGGCTTCGACATATTCAAGCAGACTCAATCTTGAGCTTCAGACAACCGGGGAGAACTCGGGAACCTGGGGAACAATAACAAACAACAACCTGCAAAAGCTGGAAGCGGCAATCAAGGGATATGTATCAGTTGCCATTGCGAGCACATCGGATGCCTTAACCTTTGAGGACGGATCAACTGGCTTGGAGCAGGACAACGCAATTGTAAAGCTTACTGGAACACTCACTGGAAACACAACCATGCAGTGTGAGGCACAGGAGAACTGGTTCATTGTTGACAATGCGGCAACCATGGGTACCTACACGCTGGGATTCAAGCCGGCAAGCGGAACAGCGGCTTCCCTTGTGGCAAGTTCAAAACACTTATTATACACTGACGGCTCAACCATGTTTGACGTGTTGGCTGACTGTGGAAACATATCGGCAAACGGAACACTGACCGTGGCAGGAAATGTCAGCCTCAATGGTGGAACTTTTATTTACAATGAAGCTGGAGCGGATTTAGACGCCAGATTTGAGGGAAGCGGTGATGCTAACTTAATTTATCTTGATGCCGGCAATGATCGTGTTGGAATAAAAACAGCGTCACCTTCAACTGAACTTCATGTTGTAGGTGGGATCAAGGCAACAGGCACGATTGATCTTGACGGTGGAACATTTACCTTTAATGATACAGGAGCAGATCTTGATTTTCGAATTGAAAGTGATGATGATGCCTATAACTTTATTTCTGATGCAGGTAATGACCGCATAGGAATTGGAACATCGGGTGCACCAGGAGCAAAACTGGAAGTTAATCAAAACAGTTCAACAGGAGCTGTTGCGTGTTTAGAATTAGATCAAGATGATCAAGATCAGGAATTTATCAAGTTTGATGGAACAACTGCCTCGGATCAAACAAAAAGCCTAACAACGGACACAAGCGTGGGATCATTGACAGGGCACATTCGTGTTAACATCAATGGAACAGATTTTTGGATACCTTACTACGCGACTAATTAGGAGCTTATATGCCGTTAACAAAACTGCAAATAGCGCCTGGTATTGACAAGCAAAATACCGAATACGGCGCTGAAGGAAGATGGGTGGATGCTGACAATGTCCGCTTTCGCTATGGACAGCCGGAAAAAATTGGTGGCTGGTCAAAGGTAACGAGTGACGCCCTTCTAGGGTCAACGCGTGCCATTCTTACATGGTCGGACCTAAACGGGGTTAACTACGCCATGTACGGCACCAACAAGAAACTTTACGCCTATTCGGAAGGAAGCTACGGAGATATCACGCCAACGCGCGGAACAGGAAGTATAACAGAATTTGGAACAACAAACGCATCAACGACAGTTACCGTAACGGACGCAGACCACGGTTGCTTGATTGGCGACCATGTCACCATATCAAGCGTCAGCGGGGACATCGGCGGAATCACGCAGGCAAATCTCCAGAACGAGTTTGAAATACAGACAGCGGTTGATGCCAATACCTATACAATAGTGTCACCGGCTGCGGCGTCATCAACAACAACGGGCGCAACGGCAACGGCGACATATGAAATTAATTCAGGACCGGCTGTGTCCATTTATGGATATGGATGGGGTGCCAGTGTGTGGGATTCAACGGGCGACTCGGACAAGGGAACATGGAACAATACCCGTGAAGGATTGACAGGTGCACAGGCGGTAAAATTAAAATCAGAAAAATGGTCACTGGACAACTGGGGAGAGGATGTCCTAATACAGAAATTTGACGGAGGAATTTATTACTGGGACACTTCCGCTGGACTTTCAAGCAATGTGGCGGCAACAACAAGCGTATCATCAGGACCAACCAAGAGTAGGTTCATGATGGTATCCGGTGATGACCGGCACGTAATTTGCTTTGGAACGGAAACAACCATTGCGACAACAACCACGCAGGACAACATGTTCATACGCTGGTCGGATCAGGAAGAAGTTAACACGTGGACACCGACAGCAACCAACACGGCAGGATCGCAACGACTTACCGCAGGAAACGAAATTAACGCAGCCGTAAGAAGCAGGGGCGCAATACTTATCTGGACGGATACGTCACTTTACCAGATGCAGTTCATTGGACCGCCTTTCACTTTTGGATTCAAGCAACTGGGTGATAACTGCGGAGCGGTTGGAATTAATACGGCCATTGATGTCAGCGGCATATCCTACTGGATGGGTCACGACTCCTTCTTTATGTTTGATGGTGCTGTGAAAAAGATTCCGTGCACGGTGCAGGATTATGTCTTCGATGACATTAACCCTAACGCGGTGGGGGATATTTATTGCGCTACCAATTCTGACTTTAACGAGATTATATGGTTCTACGCCGCCAGTGGGTCACTGCAAATAAATCGACACGTAACTTATAACTACGCGGAGAACCTTTGGCATACAGGATCACTGTCACGAAGCACTTGGGCTGATCGTGGAGTTTACGCCAATCCGTACGCAACGGAATTTGATTCCGATGATTCAACTTCAACCATCTCTACCATCTACGGCAACAAGGTTGGAAGAACTTTTGTCTACGCGCAGGAGAAAGGAGTCAATGCCGCAGGGTCGGCGATGACTGCCTACATTGAATCAGGTGACATTGACATTGCTGACGGCGACCAGTTTCTATCCATCTCCCGTTTCATTCCCGACTTTAAGAACCAGACAGGAACGGTTGATTTGACAGTCAAGTCACGTCCCTATCCGGCATCATCACAGACAAGCCACGGGCCCTATGCAATCACGACAAGTGTAACAAAACAGGACACACGCATACGAGGACGGCAACTGGCACTTCGCGTTGAAAGCGACGCCGTTGACGAGGACTGGAGATACGGAACACTGCGATTTGACGGGAAACCGGACGGACTGAGAGGAGGATAACATGTCAAAGATAACGGTACCCATGCTGCCACAGGCAAGGGAGGAATATGACCAGTCACAGATGGCGCAACTGGTACAGACACTGGAGCAATTGATTTTTGCCCTGAACAACACATACACATCGGAGCCACTTCGTAATGATGACGAGGCAGTTTCATGGTTCCTGGCAGCATAAATGGCCAACGCATATACAAATTATAAGGCGAACCTGACAAGCAGCGCTTCAACAACCATTTATACGGTGGGGTCGGAGACGACGGCGATCATTAAGTCAATTCGCATTTCCAACAGCAATGTTAGCCGCAGTTGCAATATTACCCTGAATCTGGTAGATACCAGTTCAGTTGTTTATCCATTGGAAACAAGCAGGGAAATTCCAAAAGGGTCATCCGTTGAACTGTTACAGACAGGACTTGAAGCGGAAACAGGGGAAAATGTTAGGTCAGCACGCGCTGGCGGATCAGCACCACTTATTCTGAAGGAATCGGAAGTTCTGAAAGTAGTGGCTGAAAAAGCCGGAGATTTGACAATTGTCATTAGCGTACTGGAAATAAGTTAATTATTGCAATAAGGAGAAAAAATGAGTATAAAAGATAACATTACCGTGATTGCCGGAAAAAAAACATTTCCGGTACCAGACGTGGAAACAACTTCCATTGTCAAGCACGCAACCACAGGGAAGGTTTACGTCGATGAATTGGAGGCGGAAGCCGACATCAATGACCCTGCAACAAGCACAACAAAAGAGGACATTAAAAGAGACGTGGCAATAAGCGTAAATAAATTACCGGATATACTAGGAGGAACATCATAATGAGCTGGCTATCGGATAAAGTTAGAGATGTAGGAAGAGCACTAAGAAGTGATGCTGGAAAGATGGCAATCCTTGGAGGACTCGGAGGATACGGGCTGTTTGGAAAAGCGGCAATGAACAAGTTCCTTACAAGCTCCATGCTGAAGAACATGGCAAGTCGTGGTGCAACTTCATACCTTACAAATCTAGCGATGGGAAGGCCGCACCCAGGAAAGGGCGCTATGGCGTCCGCGCTGTGGTCACTGCCGTTTCAGGCGTGGAAGAATTATGGACTGACAAAGGACCTTTTGGGTGGTGAGTCAGGAATGGATGTTCTTAGACCAGGAACTGACACTCCCTGGTGGAAGCTCATGCTTGGACAGGGAAGAGAAGGTTTTCCACTGGAACCTGGATTTCAGGGACCAACTGGAACGGATCCCGAACTTGGTTTCATGGACATGTTCACGAAGGACAAGCCAATATACGGTCAAGGAGAAGCTGGTGAAGGTATTTTCTCTAGCATTTTTGGCGGTGGCAAGGGACCAATAGCAGGATACGAGAAAGGATTTGACATGTTGGGAATGATGCCGGAGGTCATGGGATTCACGGAGTCAGGATATGAGCCGGAAGAAATATGGGAGCAAGGGCAAGAGAAAACAAGAAAAAATAAAGCGTTCATGGATGAGTTGCTTCTTAACCCCTACTATAAGGCACAGATGTACGGATGGCCCGGATGGGGTCTTCCAACAGCTGAAGCCAATCGCGGCGGAATCATGCAAAAGCTTCAGGGCGGCGGGGATTTCCTTGGGGACCTGATGGCGCAGGATGAAGGACCAATGATGGATCCGCAAGCAGCCTTGCCGGAAGAGGGAATTCAAGCGTATGATGATTTTTCCGGAGCTACAGAAGAAATGTTCGCGGGAGAAGAGGGAATACCAGCAGAAATACTTGCGGGAATCGTCAACCAACGCGATCCGTTGATGCAAAAAATAATGGAAATAATCATGAACATGATTGCCCCAACAATGGGCGAAGGCGAGGAACCAATTCCCATGGGACCGGAATCAATAGGCGGAATGGGTGACTATCTTGGACCAAGTTCAGAGATGGGCATTGAGGAGCAAGGAGATTTGGGAATGATGGGTGGAGGAGACTACACGCGTGGTGCGCACGTCATGGGCCCAGGTGGACCTAAATCGGACAGCGTTAACGCAAAACTATCAGACGGCGAATTTGTCGTGACGGCAAAGGCTGTAGAAAACGCCGGAGGCGGCGATAGGATGGAGGGGGCAAAGAGAATGTATTCAATGATGAACTCTCTTGATCCGCAGTCCGCGCGACCGGGAGAGGAACCGCAGATAGTTTAATGGAGTGGAGATTTGTCGGGGAAAAAGACCTCGACTGGATCATGGAGACAGCAAGGGAAATGCACGCTGAATCCAGCTGGTCCAAAAAGGTAAAGTTTCGTGAGGATAAGGTAAAAAAATATTTTCACGCGGTGCTTACGAATCCGGACATGTTCGGAATCATAGCGCACGAAGACGACAGTGACATCGGATTCATGACTGGAACCATAGTGGAATACAGTTTTGGGACCGAAAAATTTGCAAGGGAAATTGACTTGTATGTTAAGAAAAAATACCGCGGAAAAATGGCCGGAATGTTAATGATGAAAATGTTCAAGGCATGGGCCAAAACAAAGGAAGCGAAGGAAATTATATTTGAGCCAGAAAGCGTTGATAATTTAAATAAGTTTGACGCTATGGCAAAACGACTAGAAATGAAGGAAGTTGGAAAAGTTTACAGAGGAGATTTATAATGAGCAGTATTCCAGGAATAGGAACGCCGGATCCGTACCAGCCAACAGATCCACAGATATACCAGCAGTTCGAGAGGGAAGCGCCACAAATAGAGGCGCGTAAGCTCCAGCTAATGGATGTAGCCGGCAAGCTTGCCGGTGAGGGCGCCGTTCCTACTGGCGGATCATTGAATATTCCCACTCAACAGGTTGCACAATTTGACCCACTTCAACAACAGGGTTTTACACAAACGACGCAAGGGCTTGGAAGCTTTATGCCGTACATGGGCGCCGCCACCGACGCGTTAAACATCGCTGGTGGCGCTCAATATGACCCATCGTCGTATCAGCAATACATGAACCCATACCAGACCGAAGTCATCGGCGGAATAGAAAGCCAGTTTGACAAACTGCAGAATGAAGCCAATAAACGTGCGATACAAACTGGATCGTTTGGCGGGGCGAGGGAAGGAATCACGACCGCTGAGCTTGGAAGACAGCGCGCACAGGCAGTGGGACAGGCACAGGCACAGAATTATCAACAGGCACAGCAAGCGTCCATGGGACGTTTTGATGAACAAATGAATCGTTTACAGAACGTTGCGCAGGGATACGGGGCACAGGCGACACAAAGACAGCAACTAGGACAGGGTGACCTGTCAGCACTTTTCGCGGCTGGATCACAAAGACAGCAACGGGAACAGCAGGTCGCTGACGCGCAATACAGACAGCAAGTACAGCAGATGTACGAGCCTTACCAAAGAATCGGTTTTGTCTCGGATATCTACCAAGGAATGCCAAGCAGTTCTTCCGCATTGACAATGGGCTCATCGCCAATGACCAATCCAATGGCACAGGCCGTTGGCGCGGGAATAACGGGGCTAGGCGCATACCAAGGATACCAGAACGCATTTGGACAGGGGTAAGCATGAATAGAAACATTTATGACCGCCCCATGTTTTCCAGAGGTGGGATTCAAAAATTTGGTCCCGGTGGAGGGTTTAAACCTAGAATAAAAACTAAATTTAATCCCAAGGACATTGCGGAGAAATACGGAATTAAGGGATTGGAATGGATTCAGCGTAAAATAGCAGGTGGGTCATGGCTTCCTGAATGGATGCAGCAAAGACTATTAAACCAGTCACTGAAGGAACTGGATGAAAACTACGGTGCCGGAGCTTCCAAGTCACTGGGATTTTCCGACATCGAAACGAAAACAACAGTTGATCCAACAAAAATAAACACAAAAGAATACACAAGCAACTCTCTTCTGGACACACTTAAATGGGGAAACGAGGGATGGCTTAATCCACTTGGATACGTGCCAAAGGTAGGGCCTCTTCCACTACGACCTCCCCGCATGAGATGGGACAATGTAACCAAGACATACGTTCCCAATGAAACTTTGGGTGGAGCAGGAAAAGAAATTGCACAGAAAACATTTAAGGGATTGACAGCAGCCGGCGCCTATGGCTGGGGAACGGAAGCGCTTAAATCCGATGAAGTAAAGTTGCAGGAAAAGACTATAAATGAGCTAGAGACAAAAGACATTAAAAATGCAGACCAATGGGTGATGGAAGACTCCTTGCCGCAAAAGACCATAAAGAATGAGGTTCTTGAAAATTTAAAAGAAAACTTAATAAAAGATAGAAGCTTCATGGGGGATGATTATTTAGGTAATCAGCTCCCTGAAATAATTAGTGACCTAAAACAAGAAAATGAAGACACCGCTGACCACAAGGCTGTGGCAACAAGTGGAAGTGATGATGTTGAAAATTTCAATACCCCAATAACCAACGATGAGGCCGAATCCGGAAATGTTGTTGACATGAACAAGCATATAAATAAGCATGAAAAGAACAAAGGGGAAATGATTTCAGGAACCGGTAATCTTTTAGATTATTCACATTTAGAGGAAACAGTTTCCAACGAGGAATTAAACGAGACTGTTACCTCATCATTTTCTGACAATATCAACGTCAACAATAAGGCTTTAGAGGGAATGATGGAACTGGAACCGGATGACCTTAGCGACATAAAGCAATACATGGGATTCCTTCAGGGAATTATGGGCAAGCGTGATCCCATGATTGGCGCGTCACTTTTGATGCAGCTGGGTACGTCCCTTATGAACGCAAAGACAACAAAGCAGGGAATTGAAGGATTTCTTCAGGCAGCCGGACAGGCAGGAGCGGAAATTGCACCACAGCTCATGAAGCTTGGGGCGTTAAGCGAAGAGAAAAAACAGTCACTTGCGACCGCCGCACTGCAGATGTACATGGATAAAATGAAAGATGCGCGTCCAAGTGGTTCACCTTACATGGTGGCGGAAATTGATTGGAAACAGAATGAAAGCGGAGACTGGTATGCAAGCGGCACGAAGCCGGCAAAAATGTACCAATTAAACAGTGATGAATTTAGAAACGCAATGGCGGAAGACAACGCTTATTTTGAAGCATTCAACCGTCCTAAATATTATTTTGGATCCCCACAGGATCCTTCAACAGCAGGAATTTTCCAGGCTTCAGTCCCGGAAGGAGATAAAGGACCGCTTATCAGTGATACAAGCAGAGACGCTTTCCAACAAACAGGTGGTTACATGGGAGATATTCTTGATGTGGGAGTTCCTTACTTGACCACGTTAATTGATTTCCCTGAACTTATGGGTGCTTCTGGATATCTTGCCGAAAAAGGACTTGGTGGTATATCAACCATTAAGGATTCCATTGCCGTTTTCACTGGGGATTTTCCTGAATGGGAAAGTACAATGGCTAAAGGATTGCTTAGTGCGAGAGATGAATTTGAAACTGGATGGACAGATGCGGAAGGACAATCTTATGGGGGACTTACCAATAGGAGCTCAAACAGTACAATGAATATGGGTGGCCAATCTATTCCGGTGTTTATTGACTGGAACAATGATTTAGGAATGAACTCTGGTGGCGTGATATCAAAAAGTAGAGACACAAGACTTGTACATGAAAACGGAATTCGCACTTACATGGTTAAGGATGGTTTTGATAAATTTTTCAACGCTGAAGTTCTTGGTCAACAGGATCTTATTTCACGAACAATTGGTATTGGTTACGCAAGATCGCGTCAGCCAACTGGACGTATGCTGGCGGATGTTCTTCAAGGTTCCATGAAAGACGCCAGGTTTGTCGGCATAGGAACGGATCCAAAAGCCAACAGAACGGCTGTCCTTACAGCGCATGTTGGCATCATAAATGAAATGTATGAAAAAATTGATACTGCATACAGAAATGCCGGGATAACCAATAATCCGGATAAAGTTAACCCGCAATCCAAACACTATGTGGAGGGTCTTCGTTACATCAAAGAATTTGATGGAGGAAAAATTCCTGGAACCGATAATCATATGTGGAGTGTTAAAAAAATTAGAGAATTTGCGAATAAATACTATACGCTAAAATCACAAGTGCCTGGAATGCAGGATCTTCCGGAATTAACTTTCTATACATTTAATCAGTGGGAACAGGACGGAGAGATACAGCTTCAAAACGAAGTGATTGGACAGGACAAAGAGCAAAAAGGAACCGTGGAAAACATAAGGGATAAATTTGACCAAGGTTTTAACATTCTAATGGGGAATCAGTAATGGCGCAAAGTTGGTTAACGGGGGAAATTCCGGCAGGATATCAGGCACCGGCGGACACGCAGTTTTCAGCGAAGACTGACGGTGATGTTCCCATAAGTGAAGCGGAAAGAATTATAAGAAAGAACCAGGAAAGAATGAAGGCTGTGACAGGCCCCATTGGAAAGGTCTTCCGTTCACTCTCACAAATTTATTTAAATCCGTTGATTCCAGGAAAGAAATTTGACATTGCCAGCAACGAGGAAGCGGAAGCAATGAAAAAAGCTGAGATTCAGAAGTCCAAATTGTGGAGACAGAAAAGGGATGAAGTAAAGGATCAGATTATAGACGTTTTTCACAAGGCGAGAGATGGGTATGAAAAAACAGGAAATGAACAAATTCTGGATTTTGCGTTGCAGACAAAAGACCAGATGTTACAAGCATCAGGCTTAACTGACTTTGATCTTAATCCACAGGTAAGCAAGGAAGCTTACATTCTTCGTGATGATTCAGGACTGTGGTCATCATCTCCAAATCCTTATCCACAAATAGAATATTTATCAGAGGCAATTGGTGGACTGTTTGGAATGAGCAAGGGATATTCATTTGGTGAAGCATTGTTGGCTAAAAATTTTATCAAAAACATGGGAAAGGGTGCGGCAACAGGATTTGCTCGCGCTAAAGGTCCTTGGTGGCTTAAAGCTGGTGGAGCAGTCATTGGTGGAGCTGCGGCAGTTGGTGCCGCTGATTTTGGTTATGATGTTATGCTTGACCTGATGAATGGAGCCGGAAAGGCAAAAGAAAATTTAAAAGATGATCCTTCATCACTGAAGAAAAAAGTTTCTGAAATAGTTCCTGATGCATTGACATTCGGGCCTCGAGGAATTAACCGTCCTGCATTTGATGAACGATGGGAAAGTTTAAAGAAGGATGTCATTCTTGATGCTTCCATTTCAACCGCTTTCTTTGGTGCGCGTCCATTGTACTATGGATTAAAATCTACCATTGGTAAAGGTGTATTTGGAATGGGTAAGAAGGGGCCAGGAGCTGGCGCAATAGACCCACAACAATTAATCGAAGAGGAAATGAAATTGATTCAGAAGTTTGGCGGGGATGATTTAATGAAAAAAGTATCCCAAGCAGAAACATTAAATGTTCCTTTCATTGGCGGTCCTCTGACAAATTTACTTCGAACTAGATTTGCTAATCTTTTGGGTCCCGCTGTCAAAGACAATATGGTTCCGGGAACGGGGCTAGGAAAACACCACATCAGTAGCGCTGGATTTGTAAGTGGAGTGGAACCGATGCTTGGCAGGATACCGTGGATTGGAAAATGGATAAAGGAACATCTGGGACAACGTGGTGAATTTTATGGTGAATTGTCAGATAACATGCTTGGACGGTTGAATCCTTACGCATCAATGGCGGAATTGGATGATGCATACAAGGTTCTCTCCACCAAAAAATTTGGATGGTTCCAGAAAGAGGCATTAAAATTGGAACAGGATGTATTGAAAGCTGGTGATGCATATGGTGACATCATTAATGATCAGGCCGTTCGGATGATAGCAAGAAACATTCTCAACAGCATGAAAAGCACATGGGCAAAAGGCGAAGCCGGAAAAATCGTTCCAAACGCTACAAATAAAAAATGGGTAAAACTTCTGGAACAACTGTCAGGCGATTCAAGCGGAAAGAACGTTCGTCAGATGTTCAACATGAGAAAGGAATTGGACTTCTTTGTAGGGAAAAATGGGTTGGGGTCCGTTGCACGCGATCCTGAATCATTAAAGGATTTATCAAAAGCACTGGAATATGGAACAAAGGGAAGCAAGGATGATGTAACAGATCTCATCAAAGCGTGGGATACAGACATTGCACGAATAGGAAGTGAGTATGAGGCACCGGAAGTCGTTAAGGCGTTAACGGCTTATGATCGCTTTATTAACAACGGACTGTTGATGTGGGGAACGGATGCAGGACGAGTTGCGGGAAAGGTAAGCAAATTTGGATATGAATTGCAGCTTAGTAATGATTCAACACGCGCAGCGGCGTCCTTGTTCAAGACAGCGATAAAAAGCGGTGATCCTGAATCAATACTGAGATTAAAAAACATAGTGGGCGACGAGGCGTACTACCGTGGCGTTGGAACTCATTTACGAGATATATTTGAGCAAAACATTAAAGAAGTTGACGGAATAATGAAACCAAACTGGGCAAAACTTCGTGAAGTGCTTGGAATTTCAAGAACATCTAAGGCGCTTAAGGTAAAACCTTTCTGGGAAAAAGCACTTGACAGCTCAACTTCACCAGTAAAAATAATAGACGGAAAGGAATTTGATCCTAACCTGTTCAAAGGTGCCCTTCCTGAAGGAACAATGGCAAGCACGGAGCTTCGAAAGCTTCCGCAACTTGATGATTTTAGGTCTCTTCTGGATGTTATGGAAAAAGTTTTCAAGAATGGAATACCTTCAATGAGTGTGTTCATGGCTCGTCGTGCGACAATTGGTGGTGTAAGAGCAGGTTTAAATGCGGCGCTTCCAACACAGGTTCTAGGAACTGGTGCAAGAACTGGTGCCGGTACTGCCGGTGCATTAAGCTTGATTGGTGGACAGTGGTTCTGGCCTTTAATGGGTGCGTGGACTCTTCGTTATGGTGGAAAAGTCATGACCAGTCCTGTCAACATGCGCGTCTACAGAAACGCAATTGATACAAACTTACCTGAAACCGTTCGTGCCTTGAATCTCATTCGATTAATGAGAAACATGCCGGATGAGTGGAAATCTTTTGACCAAGATCTGGCTGAACTTGAAAATGCACAAAAACAAATTATAAAAACAGGTGGAAACAAAGCAATGCTCGATAAGTGGGGTAATAGATCAGCTGACGCTATGGAGCGTGTAGTGAATACCGCTTATGATTTAGGAAAAAAAGTTATTTCCGGTGAAACACCTTATGTTCCAAAAGTTATGGAACCAGGAACACTTCCATTTGAATACATGAAAGGGGAGGAAGCGCCACCTGTGGCCGATACCTATGCCCCTGAAGCTGCCGGTGAAGACGCGGGTGGATATGGTGTTACTGGATCATCCATTTATGGAAATCAAACCATGTCACCTAATACAGCTGGGTGGCTGTATCAGGGCAATACTGACGCGGCACTCGCCTCAAAGTACGGCGGACAAAAGGACGGAGGAATGATTGAACCCCTCAATGCCCCTCGAAAGATGGACAAGAGAGGAATAATTTCATTGGTGAGTTAGGTGGAGGAAGAAAAAATGACACAGAACCGTGAGGATATTATTAAGATTACAGGTGAACTAAGGTTGATTAACCAGAAGCTGGACAATCATATTCACCACATCTCTGAAAAAATTGACACCATCTTCAGGATTGTGTGGACAGTCTCATTCGGAGTGCTGGCGTTGATTCTCAAGGCCGTTTACACGGCGATGATGTAATGAATTATGATAAATTATTAGAGTCAGTCAAGAAACACGAAGGGTTTAAGGACCACGTGTATCTGGACTCACTTTCCAAACGCACCGTGGGCTACGGCCATCTTTGTGTGGAAGACCATTGGGAAGACGGAAAGAAATATGACAAGGAATATCTGGAAGACATTCTGGAAAAAGATTTACAATCAGCAATTGATCAGGCGCATGACATGTGCCAGGGACTGGAAATTTCAGACGATGCAAAATCCATAATTTGTGAGATGATTTTTCAGCTTGGAGGAAACGGTGTTTCCAAGTTCAAGAACATGTGGAAAGCCCTTAAGGAAAATCCGCCAAATTATTTCGAGGCGCACGTTCAGATGCTTGACAGCAAATGGGCCAAGCAAACGCCAAATCGAGCTAACGAAATGTCGGAGCATATGAAAAACTGTGCCTAAAACACCTAGATTTAACCTTCAAGGAATCTTAAGTCTCCTTACAAAAAAACCTATTGAATGGCTTACCAATCTCATTAGCAAAACCAGGGGAGCCGATGGTGTCGTGGAGAGTATTACAAAACCATATGACCCTCAGAATGTTTTAATGGATATATTTGAAAAAACAGCAAGGGGGGAATTTGGCATAACAGCTGACGAAATAGGATCCAAAGTGGATCTGGAAACTTTGGCGCGATTGCGTTTGAAAGACGCGATATCCGCTGGGTTCAGTGTTGAGGACTGGATCAAGGCGAGAACAGATCCTGGCGCTCTTCAGCATACACATAAATGGACAGAGGGAGAACCGGCCGTGACAATAGAAGACTGGCAACACATGGACTGGGATCAGGCTCAAAAATTTCCCAACATGACATATGAAAAGTGGCAACAAGCACAGGACCTTGCCGGTTATACATGGGACCCAAAAGAAAATGCCTACGTAAAAGTGGAGGAAAACTGGGAACTTGTACCAGAGCATTTACGCCCGGCAGAATTTCAGGAAAATCCAAAAGGATATGATAAAGCTGTAAAAGAACAAATAGAAAAGGAAAAAAAGAAGGGAATATTTACTCTAATTCAAGGCGGGAAAGATGATGATTGGTCTCCACCTGGTCTTGCTGGTGGAGGAATCAAGATTAGAACACCCAAGTTGCATGATACAGGATTGATGAAATCTCTGTTAAAATTGGGTACAACCATGGGAATGAGTGAAAAGGAATTATTGGAAATGGCAATAAAATTCAATTGGGATGTATCCGATAAATTAAAAAAACAGTACGGTATAACGGATGAGGGTTTAAGGGCTGGAAGTGACAAAGGACTGGAGTGGCTTCTTCTGAAAGCAAATCCTGATCTTGCGAAGCAGCCTTACTCTGAATCCAAGGTAAATAAAATGCTCAGCGAAGAAATAGGCGAACTGCCTTCAAAACAGATGGATCTTTTTAAGAAGAAAACTGGTGGGTTAGTGAGTTTGGTCAATGGGTAGTCCAATAAAATTAAAACCACCTAAATTAAGATTGGGAGAGCGTTTCGGAAAGGGTCTTGGATCCATATTCGATTACCTTTCTCCTTCCATGCAGCTTCCGTTACTGAAGGTCATGAAGAAACTTCACCCAGTCTACGCCGATGTTTTTATAAGTAAGTTAGGTGAGAGACTTGCCTGGGAAAGGGATTTACCCCCACAGTTGCGGGACATTGGATACGAAGACAAAGCGGCGATAAAACTCAAAAGATGGGTGTTTGACAATGTTAAGCATGAAAAGGGACAATATCCCTTTAATGTAAAATTAGGATGGCCCAAGCTTCTGGATTTTACTATTAGAGAAGGGAACAGGAAAAAACCTTTCAATTTTATTAGGGCTTTCGATGAAGATTTTTTAAAGTATAAAGAAACAGATGAATTCAAGTATGACATGGCACTGCAAAATCAGAAACTGGAAAAAGAATTAACAGAACTAGCGGATGAAAAAGAAGGGGCGAAAATTATTCCGTTTAAAAAACCTGAAAAATACAGTGGTGGATTAATTAGCTTGATTTCTTAGTCTTTTTGTGATATAAGGAACCGTGAAATTAATTAAGAAATATGATTACTCATCATTGAAAAGGGAGGACGGGGAAGCCCGTTTATACCTTACACCCGACGGTGAAAGCTTACCGTCCGTTACGACCATTCTCTCAAAAGCGAAAGACAAGAGCTTCCTGAAAAAATGGCGCAACCGTGTGGGGGACAAAGAAGCGGAGCGAATAATGCGTGAATCCACCCAGATTGGAACGGCGCTCCACCTATATATAGAACGTTTAGTGAACAAAAAAGGATACAAGGATTTAACGGAAATAGGGAAAACAGCCCAGAAAATGGCTGAAGTCATAGTGAAGGAAGGGCTGAAGGACATCACGGACGTATGGGGATCGGAGGTTAACCTCTATTATCCAGGAAAATACGCCGGAACGGCTGACATGATTGCGTTGTACCAGGGAAGGCCCGCAATTATCGATTTTAAGCAGGCTAATCGGCCAAAGAAGCGCGAGTGGGTGCAGGACTACCTTATGCAGCTTTCCGCTTACGCCATGGCCCATAACGAGATATTTAACACCGAAATTGACCAGGGCGTCATTTTTATGTGTTCACGCGACCTTACTTTCCAGAAATTTGAACTGAAAGGCGACAATTTCATTCGCGCCGGTGAAAAATTCATGAAAGCACTTGACTTTTACCTGAAAACTATTATATAATACATACAGGATGCCGTAATGGGTCCTACTAAATCTTGCTTAACAGGAGGTAAATATGAACGAGCTAGATATCATACGTAACCATTTTCTTGGTTTTAACAATGACTTTTTTGATAATTTCAGGACAGTCTCAACCTACCCACCATACAACGTAAGAGAAAAGAATGACCTAGGTGTCATTGAATTCGCCGTTGCGGGGTTCGCTGAGGGTGATTTGACAGTTGAGGTAAAAGACCAAACTTTAAAGGTTTCGGGGTGTAAGGAAAAAAAATCCGACGGGCAGCTCAAGCACGAATCGGACTTTTATCACAAAGGAATATCGGATAGAACTTTCCGAAAAAGCTTCAAACTTCATGAACACATTAGAATTGATGGAGCGGAGC
>Ga0114908_1000544_pt1 | contig 21004 bp, 26 predicted proteins | sample MalvireepMed_s17_FD_87292 | JGI IMG/M metagenome (GOLD analysis project Ga0114908, IMG submission 87292) | Marine viral communities from the Global Malaspina Expedition - Malaspina viral metaG DeepMed_s17 | ecosystem: Environmental > Aquatic > Marine > Oceanic | place: Mediterranean Sea... | reverse complement strand
TACACCATTTCACGATAGGCATCAATATCCGATAAACCTTTATTCTCAGCTTGTTTTTTCAGTTGTTCATAATGAACTAATTCGTGGTTAATGGTTGTTGAGATTTTCTTTGCTAATTCATTTGGATCCAAATCATTAATATTGTATTCTTCTCCAATTGGTCTAATTTCAATCCATATAACATGTTGATAATTTAATTCCTCATAAGGGCCTCTATACATACCCATAGTCATCCAATTATTTGGATACCCATTATATTCATCATTGGGATTTAATGTGTATTCCTTATCTGCTACTGATACACTAAAATATAAATCAGTATCCAAATTTTGTAATGAGGCATTGAGGCTATTTTGGAGTTGTTCTGTTGCCGGGGTTCCCATCGCCCTGTCTAAACCATCATCTTTAATATCTATATCACCAGGATTATTCGAATGATCCCAAAATTTAGACCGGATAACTGCTTGAAAAATAACGTCTTTTAGATCTGCTTCTAAAGATGTAATTTCATTTACGTACTCTCGCCAATTTTCAAGTAGGAGTTTCATATATTATAATTCTAAATTTAATTGTGTTGGGTTTTCTACACGTTTTAAGAATGCTTGTAGGGATTCTCCAGGTTTCGAGGCCTTTTTAGGCCACTTATCTGCGTTTGGAGTACCATCTGGGATTCCGGCCGAGAACATCCACTTACCGGTATTTTCATCAATCCAATAATTTATGTATGGTTGGCCCGGGCTCCATCGGTGTGAAGAAGAATTATTTGAATTAAAGCTAGCGGCTTGAATCGCGTCTTCAATATCACCCTTAGTTAAATTTGTTTCAGCTAAGTACTTTCGCCAATTTTCAAGTAGAAGTTTCATATGTTTGGTTCCCACAAAACATTTTGTTCTAAGTCTAAAACCGGTAACCCGTGTTTATCAGCTAACTCAAAGAGACTTTTTGTCACACCAGTTGCAGATGTTGGATCTTGTGACAACGATTTCATCGCTCTGACTATATCATATTGGCCAATCACTAAGCCAAGAGGCCGCCAATTATCAACAAGGGCTTCATTAATACCAGAACCCATATCAGGATCCCAATTCCAAGTCTGCTGATCGAGCACATATGGAATAGCGTCCAATGCCATTTTCTCCATATAGGGATTACCTCGCTGTAACATTCCATATCTACTGAAATCTTTTGAGATTTGTGGGAGTTTATTAATTCCAGAGGATTTGGCTCTGTGTTGTTGTTTAGCTGCTTCTTCCTCATCGTCTGATCCCATATAATTATGGTAACCGCCACTATAAAGCCTGTCTTGATCATTGGCAGCGAGAGTAATTCTCCCTTTAATTAATATACCAACTGGATGTGGGCCGGCTCGGGTAAATCTCTCGCCTGGTAAACTCATAGTAGCAGAAAGCTCATCTTTATTCCTGCCAATAATATCCTCGATAGCATTTGTATCATATCCCCAATGAACAGTATTTAATGTAGCCAACCATTGGTGATCCGCGTTCTTGCGAAAGGCGTCCTTAATAGCTCGTCCCGAGGCCTTCGGAAGATTTGTTTGACTTACATCATCGCGGCCAAGCTTGCCGGAAGCAGCGAGATCATGTGCCATTCCAATCACGTCCTCGTCAATGGACTTTTCTTCGGAAACAAATTTTCTCCAGCTTTCAAATAGGAGTTTCATTTTATAAAATTACTTCCTCTTATCCCATTTTCTAATTTATCTTTAGAATATGTTTTCATAATACCCTTCTTTCTTCCTAAGAGACTTAATATTTCTAAAGGCTGATATCCTGAAATTATTGTGTCTTTAATAATAAACAATGGCACAATGTTTAAATTACCTTTATATCCTATAGACTTAGCAATTTCTTTTAATTCTTTCCAATGTTTTTCATTTTCTAAATCTTTTTCGATATACTCAATATTGTTATCTACCATGAATTGTTTTGCAACTTTACACCAATAACACCAAGAAGTTGAATAAATTATTACAATATCGTCGGATAAATTAGCGCCCGGAGGGTCGGGCTTCACAGCTTGTTTATTAATACTACAGGATATCAGTAACATCGAAAGTATTGTCAGTACCATTATAATTTTCATTTTGTTTTATCCCTAAACTCGTATGTGATGCTAATAATTAAACAAGCAATCACTATTACCTCAATCACCGCCATATGTTTTCCAAAGCTCTATTTCTTCTTCGTACTCTTGAGTACATTCGGGCCCACATTTACTTAAAGCCTCATCTAGAATTTTGAGTTTGTTTAAAAGCTCACTAAACTTATCAATTATTTGATCTAATTTTATATTAGGTTTCATTTTGTTTTTGTATTATTTACTTTTATCTTTAGTTTCCAAGAGTTTTCACCCTTTTCTATGACAACTAGGCGGCCTAATTCAATCCATACACCTATTGTAGCAGGCATAATTTTTGGAACAAATTCTCCTCGTTCTACTCTGGAAATAAAAAATATTGATGCAGCCAATACTTTTGCTTCTTTCTGAGAAATGTTTCCTATCTCAAATGTTTTTTCACTTTTATGAAGTTTTTCCATCCACTCTGTAGATCTGGCAAAAAGATCTGAATTATCTTTTAAACCTTGTTCTTTTTGTAACCTAGTAGACTCATATAAGTGTCCCTTAATAGTATCAATATGTAAGTCCTCTAATTTTGCTCCGTTCATAGTCAATTTAGCGTTAGCTGTAGTGGCTATAAAACATAGTATTAAAGCTAATAATATTTTTTTCATTTTATTTTATCCTTTCTAATTTCCAAAATAGTTTTTTCTTCATCTTCCTTTTCCCATATTAGTTTTAGTACTTCTAAAATATGGTCATGATCTAATTCTGTATGGGTCTCTCCCAAATTTTTTCTGGCTTCTTCCCAAGTCAATTTATCTTTTTGTAAATCTATACATATTAAACACATTTTTCATTTTTCCTCCAAACTTTAATTTCTTTTATGAGCTTGCGAGTGTTTTGGGTCTCTAAGAGTATTTTTTACATATTTGTCATAATCTTTTTTTAGTTGTTTTTCATCGCTAGGTTTGTATCTACTATCTAGTTTGGCTTGCTGAACAAGTTTTTTCATTTTATATGGAGGGGGATAATTTTCTACACCTTCGGATTCCTCTTTCATAGGAAGAAAACTGGTACTGCCGCCCTCGTGATCAGTAGAATCAGCTTGCGCGCGGATGCCTCCAAAATCGTGTTCTTCTTCGGATTCTTTTTCAATAATATTATTGATTTCTTCCTTAATGATCTTGTTAAGTTGTTCTCTCGTAATTCTCATTTTAAAAATTTCCTCCAACCTTCAAATATTATTTGATGGGTTGTTTGTTTATTCTCTGCAATTGCTTCTCCTGAGCCGGGAGGAGTGGGCATGCCTGGCCGCCAGTCTGGATTATCTGGATCTACTTGAGCGGTATGGGCTGGCTTATCTTGTTGAAATAATTGAGGTTCTTCTTGTTTTGCTGTTTTTCCTCTTAATTCAGCAGTCTGCATAATACTCTTTCTCAAGACATCCATCGCATCATTAAAATGTTGGTCAACCCAAGAAATAAAGCGTATTGTGTCTTCAACATAATCTGGAGGCTGTTTCTTCGTAAGTTCAAATAAGATTGTCCCAGTTACTTTTTCGTTCGGAGAGACTTTGATATCAGGTGCAAGAAGTTGGACTGATGGTACTCTGTGTAAAGGCTCCCATTTCTTTCCTTCTTGTAGTGGAAGTTCCAATTGCTTTTGAGCTTCTTCGGATGCTTTTGAGAATACCATTGCCATCTCAGCAATCCAATCGTTCCCTATTACACTATTGTTACTTCCGCGGTCTGGTGATCTTATTTCTCTCTCGACATTATTTATCAATCTACCTAAATATGCACGTTGAGAAACTGAGGGCTCTGATTGAGCGATCTGGTGGCCTTCTCGACTATCTATAAGTTCGTGAAATTTAATAGCTTTTGTAAAGCCTTTAAGATCTAAATCAAATTTGGTAAAAACTTTGATTATACCTTTTTCAAGAATTGATTCAAAGTTTCTAAATTTAGGAAGCTCTTCAAATATTTGAAGCCTAGTTCTATAAGCTTCTGAGCGGACTAAACCTTGTTCGTGAATTTCTTCAATTGTCTCTTCTAAAATAATATCGTGTTGTTTATCATATTCAACGACGGATTCGCAAAAGTTTTTAAAGCCATCTACACCTTCTACTTCGTTATAATCCGGATTAAAGTCCATTCTTATTTCTTCGTCATAACTATCAAAAGTTATTTCTTCAGGATAAACGCTATTATCGTCTGCCTTTTGTCTAAATATCTCAATTATTTCTTCTTCATAATCCTCTATGTTATCACCATCTGGTACCCACTCTAAGTCGGTTGATAATTGAAACGACATTCCTCCACTCCAAGCAAATTGGCTTTCATCATAATCATCAAACGAAATATAGGCGTGTTTTAATTCTTTTTCATATTCTTCAAGAATTTCTTGGTAATCTTCACGGCGAGGGCCGGCGGGATTTTCTGCTCCGTGCGAGCCACATACATATTGAATCCATTCTGGAATCTTATCTAAAAGGCGACTGATAGTATAATATACCTCTTCAGCATCATTTATATCTTCAATGTCATCGACTTTCAGCTCATCGCCGCCGGAGGCGAGGAGCCCAACAACTGCACCAAATTCTTCAATTAATTCTAATGAAACTTTCTTAATTAATTCTGGAGTTGGTTCTTCAAGAGAAAGATCTTCCCATTCTTGTTCAAAATGGGCCGGGTCTGGTATAATGCCGGCAATGACAACTTCTGTTATATTACTATAGAACTCGGCTTCTTCAATTTCTTTATTTGGCCTGTTATTAATAGCTATAACTTCGGGATCATCATACTCGCTTTGAGTTTTGATAGTTAAAGCTTGCAACGACGCGTCGTTTTTCTCTGAGAGATGTTTACTTATCACATAATAGAAAGCCTTACCTTCCTCAGTATATTTTGTAAACCAATTATCTCCACACTTGCCCCTTGCAATACACCAAGAAGTAGTGGCCCGGGCGGACCCAAGTTCAGCGGCGGCTTCAACAGTATATGGACGCGCAATATAGAAATAATCATTATCTATTAATATTTCAGTATCTTCAAGGGCTTTCATCTTTTGGCCCTTCTTCTTTTGTCTTTGTGAAAAGCCTAATTCTTTATTGACTTTTTGAAGATCTTCCAAAGTTTTATAAGAATTAATATCTTTATTTTTTATTCTCTGAATATTTTTATGGAACTCTTCTACCGCTTCGCCAATTTCCCCTGTATCCTGCAAAAGCTGACCAAAATAAGAATCTTGTAGTTTCAAGTCTAAATCGGGCCTTCCCATTTCATATGGTTGACCATCGCGTTTTGCAAAACTTCGAAGCTTGCTATCAAGCTGTTTCATCATCCACATAAGATATTTATTATTTTTGGATGGGTCGTAGCCGGCAAGACGATCTACATATCTCTCAACATTAGGATATTTCTTTGTTGCATCGTCGATACGACCTTCGGCAATAAGAGCAATTTCCTCCTCTGTTAAGGGAGCTTGTGATTCAGCTAAAAATGTACGCCAATTGTTATGAAAATTCATTTGAGTCTCCTAAAAATAAAAAAACTCTCTACATAAATAGTTGTAGAGAGTTATAAAGAAAGCTAATATTATTAAATATTATTTGTTATTACGGCGATATTTTATATCGCCTATTTTTATTAGGACCCAAACAATAGAAAGTGCAGGGACAAGAAGTAGCAAAAAAAATGTATCCTTTACCAAATCTTTTATATCTTCTTTCCAATCTATTCGTTTTTTATCCAGTCCCAAAATTTGTCCTCCCGGTTCCAACTAAATATACCATTATCAGAAAACCAAGTATTAATTCCGTCTCTTTTAATATCACTATAGGCATTTTCTAATTCTTTTGGAGAATTTATACGAGCTTTACAGAAAGAGGTAAAATTATTATCAGCATCTGCATAAAGTTCAACTAGTTCACAGTAGTGCCCGTCAGCTTCCCAAAGATCTGGATAATCTATTTTTATTAAGCCATATTTCCACATTATATTTCTCATGAATCAGTTTTTTTTATACTTTCTGATAGATATTATCGATAAAACTATTGCGGCAAGATCTAATAAAGAATAAATTATAATAGATAAAAGGGCAAATTTACTCTGTGTCAAAGTCAGTAATATTGCAGGTACTGATATCATCTTGGCCAGTATAAATGCTACGGTAGCAAATTGAGTATATATATTACACTTAAAAAATGTTTCAATCAAGTCTTTCCCTCACGATTTAATTTATAAACTGTTTAACACAGGAGTAGCATCTTTTTTGAAAACGGCGACGACTGACGGGAACGGCGCAGAATTAGTTTCTTTGCTGGAATTCTCGAATTTAAGTCTGCCCTTCACAAAATGTAGCTCAGATGCCTTCATTATAAAATTATGAAAATATTTTGTGTCTGTTCTTGCAGGACATAATAATACAACCGTTGTGTTTTCATTCCTTGACTCTTTATAAGCTTTTTCGACCCAATGTTTGAGATCTTTTCTGCTGTAAGGTGGGTTAACAAATACTGTTTCACCCTCCCAACTTTTAGAAAGCCCGTCATCTTTTATGGTATAAAACTTTTTGCATTTTGCGTTTTTCTTTGTTGCGCAGGGATCAAGTGTAAACTCAAATTTATCGTTTAACTTGTTAAAAAATAGTTGAGGGGTGCCCCACTCATTGCTATCTGAACTAAACATTAGTTCTCTTGTAGAATTATTCATTTATGCCTCATTTATTAATTCTAAAAAATTTTCTGGAAATATATGAGTATCCCCATTTGAAAATGTAATTGTGTATAATTGACCTTTGGTCATTTTATGTGGTTTTTTAACTGTTGGTGACATAGTATTTTTTATATTTACAATAATTCCAACTAGATTGGGATCAAGTCCGAAGGAACTCACTCTATGTTTGTGCTCTGTAGAAATAGGTTTTCTTTTAACTAAGTCACCTATCTTCATCACAAATTCTCATAGTTTTTGTTATTTGTGAATTCCGGAAACATGCGCACTTCTTTTCTAAAGATTCATTTCTTTTTTCTTGAAGTTCAAGAGCTTTGTCCAAACCCTCATATTCTTCCAGTAATTCCCAAAACCAATATGCCAGTTCTGCAACTGTTGTTTCGTTTTCCTTAATTCCTGCCAGAAAAGTATCGAAAGTTTCATCTGGTTCAATTTTGTTTTTCACCCAATATCTCCATTACTTTTTTTAACTCTAAAATTGAATTTTCAGCAGAAGTGTGTGTTATCGCGATTCCGCCGGCGTTTTCCCATTTACTAATATATTTATGAAAATCATCAATAAGAATATTTGGGGTCCCGTCTTCTCCCAAAGCATGTATGTGTTTTAATCCATCCATAGGCAAATGGATATTTTTTGGGCGGGGCTCTAAATTATTGTAAATCCAAAATTCTTTTCCTGTTTTAGAATCAAAGTCCCAAGGATGAGATAAAATTTCCACATGATACTGACAAATATATTCCCAGAGTTCCAAAGCATCTGGCATTGGTTCTAATACATCCGCCCAAAAGGCCTCATTATCACTTATAGAAGATTTAATTTCATTGAGCGCTTGATTATACACAGGATCTGGGTGCTCTTTCCGAAAACTCCAGTCCATTGATAATATCTCAGTAATTACTTCACTGTTTAAACTATTTTTAGATGCTTTAATAATCCCGCCAACGAGATCAACTAAAACACCATCCATATCACAATATATTTTCATAATACTAATAATAGCACTAAAAATATATAAATGCAAGAAAAAAATGGTGGAGGTGAGGCGAGTCGAACGCCTGTCCAAAATAATTCAAATATTTATTCATTCACAAGATTAGCTTATTTTTTTATTGTTATAGTCTTTATCTAAAATAAACAAAAGAGTTTGACTTATAAAATGTATAACCAAATATACGATGCTGACTATATTTGAGAGGGTCAGTGTCCTCTTTTCACTAACTTGGTTAAAAAGGCGTTAGCGGCCCCTTTACGCTGCTATAGCGTAAGAGAAAGTGTCATCATTGGCACTTATAATTTTCCAGCGTTTTTACAGAGCCTCGCTGCCCTCTGTCTTGCACAAATATCATCCATACCTTGTCGAAACCAGTTCACCCCCAAATTTTAAAAGAACCTATTGGTTATAACTAGTGCTGGCCTTAAGTAGCTTAGCACCTTTTTTAGATAATTGATAAAATTGTTCTGCGGCATCTTGATCACCGCCGGCGGCATCTTTAATTAATTCTTGAGTTGAATTAAGAATAACTTGGCCAACTTGGGAAGCTGATTCAGATGCGCCGCGAATAACATCCATTAATTTATGTTCGTCTCCGGATAAGTGAGCAGTACGTACCGCTTTAACCATTTCTTTAAAATCTCCGGCTCGTTCAATATTAAAATCTTTAGCAGCTGCGTCAAACATAACATCTAAATAACCTACGTAGGCACTAAGGACATCAGGGCTCATATCTGGGATCGTTGCAGAAGCAGTTTGGAATATTCCAATTGCTATAATTAATCCAATTAAAGTTAATACCATAACACCTTTCGGGCCAATAAATTTAACAAATTTTTGTACTCCAGAAACAAAAGCTTTAGCTAATTTCATTGCTACAACAGGTGCCTTCTGAGCTGCAGCTAAAACCTTATCAACTGTATTTTGCACCATTGGCCAAACTCTTTCCTTAAGAAAATCTCCAACTCTTCCTTCTTGAAGGTTTTCTCCATAAGTTAAGATATTTTGTATTTCTTCATTTAATTCTGCATTAAATATTTCAAATAGTTCATCTTCTGTAACTTCTCCGGATGCATATGATTCTACTAAAAGTACATTATGCTCAGATACTTCTACAGTATTAGAGAAATTATTCCAATTCTCCATTATTAATTTCATTGGGGCGGTCGACATAATATTATCTCCTACGTTATTAAATAGTTTTATCTTTTTGTAAAAAAGCCTTTAATATCAAACTTTTTTAGTATTTTTCTTAACTCAGTTTTTTTAAGCCCTAAGAAAGCCGCGGCTTCACCCTTTGTTCTGGCTGCGCCCATAGTATATAGTAATACTGCTTCTTTTGCTATATTAGGTACTGAATACCATAATTTAAAACCATATAGCTTGTGGTCTACTGCCCGGGCAGCTATCTCTAACCTTAACCCGATCATCTCTTCGAAGGTTAAAGAGCCTAACATGATTTCAAACTCATCATTTGATCGTTTTTCTGTACGTAATTTATTTGAAATATTATAATAGTCTTCATTAGTTACACGTTTCTTACTATAATTCCACATAATATGCCCTGAACATTTACTTAAATATATGCTACAATATTTAACTAGCTAGCTTGCAAGGCTGTTAACTTCAGCCTCATACTCATCTGTAGTAGGTTCTTTAACAGTACTGAGATCAGTTTCAAATTTGTCAAAATATAATTTCAAATTGGTAATTAAGTAATCATAAAAAGTATCTTTATCTTCTTCTGAACCCAGTACATCATATGAATCTATTATATTAGTACTAACTTTCTTAAAAGTATCAAAAGCTATATTTCTACCAGTCTCTTCAGCACCTTCAATTCCAAACTGTTTTCTGGGATCCTCTTCCTCTGGTTCCTCTTCTGGTTCTTCTCCAGGATTGATATCAATAAAGGCTTCTTCTTCATGACTAGTCATTGTAGGAGTATCATCTACTGATACATCAATTTCTTCTTCTTGCTCATTAATTGCTTCAACATCCATATCCCCAGCTTTAGCCATAGCTTTCGAAGGAGCTAATGTTTTTTCAACTGCCTTAACAATATGGGCTCTGTAAGAATCTCTTTGTTCTTTATCAGAAGTAAGCTTTTTAAAGTCCATTTCAATTACTGGCAGTATCTTTTTTAATAAGTCAGAAAGTACATTAATACCAGTCGAAGCATGAGGAGCAGGATCATTATCATCAGTTGCAGTGGCTTCAGATATTAATTCTCTTATAACCCTTCTGAGTTGTAACTCGTTATTGTTCTCTTCTAAAATTTTATTCTTTTTCTTTTGAGCAGCTGCTTTAATACCTTTTCTTACAATTTCTCTTAATTTTAATTCTTGTAAAAAATCTAATCTGTTGATTTGCATATGTTATTCCTCTTCTCTAATTAATTTTTGAGATTTCTTGTTATCTCTTTTAGATGTACCAGCTACTGCTCCGCCTGCCATGGCAGACATTTCTTTTACATTACCTCTGGCTGCAGCTTCTGATGGTGTATCTAATCCTAACCTATCTTCAGGTTTATTTTCAGTTAATTCGTCCTCTTCTAGAAATCCTGTAGTTTCCCAACCAATTTCTCTAGCTTTTTGCTTATTATGAGCTTTTGCTTGTAGCCACCTGTCAAACAGTTGTTTATCATATGAATCACTTAAAGCTCTGCTAGCACCAAATCTGTATACATCATGCAATACTTCTGCAGTATCAAGAAGTTCTCTTGTTTGACTGTTTGGATCTAAATAATTTATACCCAGCGCTTGCATCAGGCTGCTAACATCTTCGTTTTTTTTATTAATATTGGATAACATAGCTCCGGCTTTTCGACCAATATTATCAACGAAGTCTTTCAATCCTTCATCTATTTGCGCGCTAGCCCATTTCCTTTGTTTTTCAGAAGAAACTTCTAATAAAGTTTTGTCAAAAACATCATTAACCAAAGAATATAGAGATTCCATAGTCAATGTTTTTTTTTGTGGGAATTCCCCATCATATATAATATTAAGAATTGTTTCCGGATCTACAGAATCTGGTATATACTGACTTAAAATATTATAATCCGCATTATCTATGGATTTTCTAAAGTCCCTAGCGCTCATTATATATCCGCCGTCGTCATGTGGTGTAAAAGCATAGTCTTCTACGTTTGCAGGAATTACTCCCTGTACTCTTTTTTCTTGAGGTATTCCATGGAATCTAGAGAACCTATTAATGTCTGACATACCAGAAGTTGGATCTGGTTTAGTGCTAGCGCCCGGTATTATAAGGTCTCCAGAAACAGGCTTAAATCCTGCGACATTTCCGGAAACTAATTCGTAAGCAGACTGAACAGGAGAATTATATGGAGATTTCGCGATTATGACGTTATTAATATCGGCAGTTGAATTTTCCAAATAAACTTCCCAAATTCTCTTAGATTCATCTAAACTTATTTCTACTCCACCATCCGTTGTTCTAGAAAGTGGAGATATAAGTATTACCACAGTATCAGCTAATTCCGCATAATGTTCCACCATCTGTAGATGTCCTTTATGCGGAGGTTTAAATTTACCGGGGATTACGGCAACTTTGCGGCGAGAAAGTTCTTCTGGAGAATGATCACCTCCTTCTTCCTGAAGTTCAGCTTTCTTAATAGGGGGAATTGCACCGCGGCCATATTTAAATAACCCTAAAAGTTGGTTAACAGGTGCGAAATTCCCGGTAAACTTGTACATTTGGTCACCATACTGGAAGACAAAGCCCTCGACAGTAGTATTAATATTATCCAAATGTTTTATTTTTCGTAATTGTTGTTTTAATACATCTTGTACTTCTTCTGAGTGATCGCCACTATATGATTGTATTTGGCTAATCGCAGATTCAACTTCAGATTTTAATCTATTAACTTCTGAATTGTTATCGAGTACATAAGCACTTTGTAAATCTCTTAAGAGTTCAACTGCAAAGTCATGTATTGCTTCCTCGATGGGAAGGATAATTTGTTTAATAAGTTTATTGCCGTTCCCTACAAAATCACGTATTACTTGTTTTTGATCAGAAGGCAATCCTTTATAAATTTCTGTTAATGACAGAAATCCTTCTTTTTTAAGAATTCTATCAACAATATTCTGTTTTAATTGTTCTGAAAAATAAGATAACTCTTGATTAAGAATAGATAATAAATTAATTTCTAAATATTCTTCTATTGTCATCGAGCCATCAAAGCCAGCTTTTCTAATTTTAGCTATAGCAATTTGCAAATCATAATCATCATCTAATTTTCTTAATTGCAATAAAGCAGTTCTCTTAACATTAAAATCCTCTTCGCTAGTAGCCTGTTCAAAGCGATCAATTACTTTGTCTAAAGCTTTTGAATTCTCTTCGGCAGCAATGTTTTCAACAGTATCAGTTTCGGGATTATATATTTTATGGCCAACATGATGTATTGATAAAACGTTAGCATCATAATTAACAACATTAGACGCGCCGGGGCCTTGAATTTCTGTATTATAAAAGATCTCGCCGCCCGAGCCAAATATTGCTACTTGTTCAGGAGGGGTAAGACTTTTAGCGGCTTTTTCAAATGCTTTAAAAGCATCATTATAAACTTTTTTAACTTGAGGTCCACCTTTAAATTCTCTCGCAGCTAATTCTTTGGGAACCATACCACCTTTACGCATATCTCCCTTATTTCTCGCAGCCCTAGCCTGTCCGTCTTTAAAACCTAAGAATATATTATATCCATCAGTCTTTTCTGTACCTACTAATTCACCGTTAGAGGCGAGAGATAAGATTTTTTTCATCTCGTTGAATGTTAGATCTCTATTATCATAAAGATGAGCTAAATGTCCGGCAACGCCGCCCATAAGTATATACCTCTAGTCGTTTGTCTTATTTGTGGTACTATTTCTTGTACCAGACGACTTTGGTCGACGCGTAGTCGAAGAAGTTCTAGGCGTACGCCCTGTCGTCTTTTTTGTAGTTGTGGTAGTTTGAGTCTGAGTAGCAGTTTTTGTAGTTGCAACTTCTTCTGTTACCGTTACGGGTTCAGGAACTACTTTTACCGTAGGCACCTCTGTGGTTGTAGTAGTACTAGCAGTTTTTCTTGCCCGGGCAGCGGACTCTAGTTCTTCTCTCCACACTCTTCTTTTATTTGGATTTGCCATAATTAAATCTCCTTGTGATTATAAGTAGTTAAGTATTTACTTACTCTCTTTAGTAAGTCTATATGATTTTGTAGTATCTTTTAAGTTTGGCACGCCTTTAATTAATCTACTAAATTGTATTTGGTCGACGGTCCTGGGTGTTTCTGCAGAAATTCTATTAAAATGATTAATTGTAAAATCTTTTTTTACCTTATCCGTTGTAACAGCTGTTGGAGCAGTACTATATAAATAACTGGTTTTTGCGGCATACGCTCCGATAGTTTTATATGCGCCTCTACTCGATCCGGATATACCCGTTGTAATACCACTAATATCAGTACCAATATTATTTAATGGAGAGCCTTCTTGTTTTAATCTAGAAGAGCCTGGATAATGATATATATCTGCCTTTAAACTAAAATCTTTATTGTTAGAATCATTAAAACTAGGATCTTTTTCCACATTACGATTGGCAGAAATTTCATCTCCACCATTATTATAAAAGCCCCCATTGGTTGGACTTCCATTATTATAAGAATTGTTAGTGCTGATATTGGTACTCGAATTTTTAAAATAAAAAGCAGAATCAGAAAGAGTACTATTTGCAACAATACAATTTTTTATTATTGGACTTCCGTCGGATCTTTGAGAACTAATACCTATTCCTCCCTCATAATTAGAAACAACAGTGTGATATATTTCAGTATTATTAGAATCACAGTCTAGACCCGGTACAGTGTTTCCACTATATCCTCCATCATAACAAACACAATTTGATATTTTTATAGGACTGATGGTAGAAGTTTGTTTTATAAAACTAGTTCTAACATTTTTAACAAAACAATTTTTTATCTCTGCTATTTCGTTGCTCAAATCCCCGCCGTTAGTACCACCAATATTTGTTACTGCATAACCAGTTCTTTTGGTATTTACCTCATTAGTATAAATACCTCTTCCCGTTAAAGTAATATTTTTTAATTTAAACGCAGTAGTACTTGAATATGAAGTAACACAGCTGTCTCCAGCTCCAATTATTGTAAAATCATAAGAACCAGTACTTCCATCGATTACCCATCCCGAATATGGTCTTATAGTATCATCCGAAAGTCCACCGGTATTTCCATCGATTGTAACATCCCCGTCGCCCTGTGACAATATTTTAATTTTTTTAGTTGTACTCTTATTGAGGCCATACTCTGCATAAATTCCTGTGCTTATTATAATTCGATCGCCCTCTCCGGCATTAGACAGCGCGGTAGCAATAGTTAAATAAGGAGCCTCGACGCGACCATCACCTGTTGCATCATCGCCAGATTTTGAGACATAAATGTCACCCATTTATTTATAATACCTTATTTAGTCCACATCTTTGTTAATTTTTCAAACAGGAATTCACTTTTGTCACGAAGCCGGCTTTCAACTGTCACATCCTGGTCCTCCTCTGTTACCTCTTCTTCTGCAGCATCGTCAGACTCCTCTAAACGCGCGCTCACGGCAACATCATCGCCCTCGCGACCACGACTATGGCTTCCCGCCTCGGATCCGTCAGCCGACTTCCTACGCTCGTCTAAATCAGCCTCATACAGTTCCTCTTCAACATCATCATGAAGATCTCCGCATGCCTCGTCTAAATCGACCGGTCCTACATCTTCTTCACTAGTTTCGGTTTCTTCGTCTCCTTCAAAACCTAAAACTTCTTCAAGTTCTTTATTTTCAAATAAAGCCTTTTTAAGCCCCTCTCGGACCATCTTTCTAATTTGTGTTTCACTTAACATTCTATTGTTCTCCTTTATAGAATCTTCCCAATCTCTTAGGATCATATTGCCTTCCAAATAAGCTTCTTTTTCCATCTCTCTCAAATGATCATCTTTTTGCGCATATCCCTCACCAACCTCTCCAACATTATCAAATTCACCTCTACAATTCTGTGCATGATGTACTAACTCATGTGAGAGTGAACGTAATAAATCTTTAGGGTGTCTGTTATCTGTATATAATACTATTTCCATACCTTCCGGATTATAGTAGGCAGTTTTACCTAAAGGGTTTTCAGAATTATCAACATCAGAGGTTAACCTAATATCCACTGGCTTGTTAAATCCTAATCTTTTCTGTGAATAGGGATAAAGCTGATTAGCCATATCAATAAGTTGGCTCATATCTTTTTCAGTTTCGTTAACAATATTAGTATTTGTTTTTAGAGATTCATTAACAGATATATTGGCACCTTTTTGTTTTTCGAGCCACGCTTTCACCATTTGAGCGATTTTCCAGGCATCATCCGCACTTAATTTTCTACCAGATACCTTTCCGTCATCGCCCACATAATTGGCCTGCATAAGGTTTCTATGGAGAATTGACATACTGACTACAGCTGGAGCTTGGCTAGCCTCTGAGAGCGATTCTGGGCCGCCTGAGACCCTTACATCCCTTTGACCTCCACCAGCAGTAGCATCTTTTACTGCAGCTCTTATTTGATTAAGCACTCCGGCAGTATCAAATGGGATATTTGTTAATCTTCTAATTTTTTTAATAGAAGTTTTAATAACTGATGGTTTAACAAACTGAGTTAACTCAAATTCGGGTATATCCAACTCTGGCTCGTTTATAGCACAAGGAAGTTCTCTCTTTTCTGCTTGTTTATGCATTATATCAATAATATTTTCGACCTTCTCTTTTCGTGTTGATCGTAGTAAAGCCAGAAAATCAACTTCTTGTTCGCGTCTCAGATTGGCTAACTCTGCCCAACAATCAAAAGTTTTTCTAAGATCTCCCTCTCTATCCAGGCGCCCATAGAAATTTTCTGCACCTTCCTCTGACAAATGTTTTAAATATGACTCAATTCTAAGAACAGATTCTTCAAGGGAGCCTCCCTTCATAATATCAAGGGCTTTTTTAAAGTCCGCGGGTTTTTGACCGACTTTTTTAGCTGCAGATTTATCTAATCGATCACTAGCAAAAGATCCCTTAAGAAATGTTTTAAATTGAGAATTAAATAATTTACGCCCGTGTTCAAACTGTTTTTTAATAAACTGGGGATTTAAAACCTTGTTATAATCACTTGGACCTTCAATATCCTTTTTCCCTATAATACTAAAGCTAGTCAACATATGAGATATTGCATAAACCAGTCTCATCTCTGTAAAGATATTAGCATTAATTTCTTGCCCAAATACTTCTACAGGATCTAATTTTTGTTTTGACAAAGCGCCTGTCATCTTTGCAAAGTTAGTTTTATACTGTTTTAGCCACTTTGACGCGTCTTTTGATAATATTAGTAGATCGTCATCAAATTTAAGGTTGTGTGATTGTGTACTCGCTCTATCAGTCTTCATTTTATTCAAAGCTTTCAACAATTTAGCTACATCTTCGCCTTGTTCTTCGGTTAAACCCTCATTAGTACTATTTTGTTGAGTATCTTCGCTATAACCCTCGATAGTCTTAAACAAATCCTGCGAAATGGCCTTCGCATCGCCAATATTGATTAAAATTCCACTATTTCCAAGCACCCTATCAGAAAATTTAGACACTTTTGTTACTGCCGTAACGAATATTTCTCTGGTTTTTACTAAGAAATCATCAAATGTTTCGGACTTATCTGCTAAATTAATGCTATCAAACAGGCTTTTTTCGGCCTTTCCGACCGATTTATCCAAGAATTTAAGGATATTTTCGGCAGTTTGTTCTCTTTTATCATCTAAATCGTCTTGATTTTGCGTATTTTCGTCATTTATCTCTTCATTTAATGATAAAAGACGCTTTTTTACGCTAATTTTGATGTTTTTTCGACTTAAAATGTCCATTATTGAGTACGCACCTTCAAAAAACTCGGTTTTCAACAAATAATTAGTTTATTTTGCTTTAAAAAGGCTCTTTTATCTTTAACCAATGGGAGGAGAAGACTTAGATCTCTTAAAATTAGGTTTTTTTGTATACGGCGGCTTATTTTCTTGATCTCCAAACCCAATATTTGATTTTTTAAGCCTCGAATGCTTGTTTTTTACCATTTTTTGGTATTTTTCTTCTTCTTCGAGGAAATTATTGAACTTTTTGTTGAAATTTTCGGCCATAGACATCATTCTATCATAAGAATTCGATGCAATATCGGAAAGTTGACCCAAATAACCATTTCTACGTAATACTTTAAAAGCTAGGTTCTCTGAGGAGTATTGTCCACCCTGTTCTAACCCACATTGCCGGAATTTTTTGATCTTTTCTTTAATTTTGAGCGCTCTTTCATGAGATTCTGTATATTCTTCACTATAAAATACTTCTTTTACTGTATCAATTAGTGACATAAGCTTTGAAGCTTTCTTCTTAATATCATCAAATTCGAATTCTATTATTTCTTTGGATGGTTTAGTTATCCATTCATCATTTAGTACTGAATATACACCGGTAGAAATATGAGATTCTCTAGAATCTTGTACATAAATCTCTACTTCGAAACCTCTTATCATAATATCATGGTTTTTATTCCACAATCCGAACTTACCTCTGAAGAATTCTCTTACTAAATCATCGTTTTCATCGATTTTAGAATAATCAACTACAATATGAAGATCAATATCTGAATATTTGGACCAATTGAAGTTAGCTAATGATCCAGTGAAAGTAATATCTTCATACTCAAGGTCTGGTAATCCTATATTTTCTAGAAAATCATCAACAATTTCCTTCAATTTTATAGAAATTTCAGGATTTAAGTGCATAGATTTATCCCATACCTTAGAATTCAATTCATCATTCATTTCAAAGCTTGTCAAATCCATAGGTTTTAGATCTGAAACAAATTCTTCCCATAATTTTTTTATATTTTCCATAACTTAAATACTATTTGCAAGCGTTTTCGTCAATAATTTCCATTAAACTATTATAAACAGTTAACGTATCAGACGAAAGTTCGTACCATTTGCCACCAGACGCAGTACACAAGGGTTCCCACCCGTCGACGAGTGTACCATTATTTTTGTGCCAGTCTTTGGAGAATATATATATCTTAAGATTAAAGATCTTAGATACTAATTCTAATAAATTATCTTGTGTTATCTTTGGCAAAAAGTAAGATTGAGGGATTTCATCAGTGAAAAGAATGATAACTCTCTCTACTGCAGCATCTGTACGCCATTCAATATTAAAATTTTCCTTCGAAGGGTCGGATTCTGATACATTTTTAATAATATCCCAGGTTAAATCAGCTAATAGTACTGGTAAAGACCCGGCACCTACTAAATTTTGCATAGAAAGATATAATGCATCGTACATCATCTCTCTAGCACCGGTCATATTATATGAATTTAAGTTTAATTGTGCCAAAGAAGTCATAAAATCAGTAAATCCGGTGAGATTGTGATGCAATTTAAGATATTCTTGACCTATGGTATCAGAGGCCGACTCTAATGGCCCAATAATGATCCCCCACTGTAGAACTTCTTCATCACTATAGTATCCCGCAAATTTATTGAGGGCAGACATTACAGCATATATCTCAGTATCCATAGAACCTGACCAATCTACAATAAATAATATGTCAACAGGATCTAATTCTTCCCCAGTATCAACTATTCCATCACAATCGTCGTCGACACCATTACATATTTCTTCTTGTGGTACAATTTCATCTTTACAAAAACCATTTATAAAATTCTGAGATTGTTCTGGATAATTTCCCCAAGATCCTTCTAAACAAACCATATATCCAGGCTCGCATATACCAACATACAGATTAGCTGGATCTCCTGTATAACATTGAGAAACTAAATCTTCATCAATAAGCTGATTGCAGTTGTCATCAAAATTATTACACTCTTCCGCTACCATGGGTTGGCCAACTAACGGATCACAAATTTCATCCGGGTCTGGAATATATGCGCAAAGAGCTGCACATTCTGTTGTATATATTTCTTCGCAATTTGGATCTGCACATTCACAAGTTTTAAAACCCTGACCACAAAGAAGTGGAGATTCATTACAGGGGAATAACACACCCACATGATTAATGGTACATTCACATTTTAATTCTTCATCAATACTACCATCACAATCATTATCAAACCCATCACATATTTCTAGTTGGACCGGAGGGGCGGTACAGGAGACCCAATTGCCGGCTATACAATATTCAACCCCCACCCCGCAGTCTGTGTTACATTCTTGTATGAGATCTTCGTCTGTTGAACCGTCACAATCATTATCTACACCATCACAAACTTCTTCTGGTAAGAATCCACACATTCCACAATCATTTAATTGGCCCTCATCTATTTGGTCATCACAATCATTGTCTTCTCCGTCACATATTTCTTCTTCACACAAAGAAATACAATCAGTATATTTTATTTTTCCTTTATCACAAACCTTATCTTGAGTGCCCGGGTAACCATCCCAGGTCACACAACTTATCTCACCCATATTATAGTTTGTTGGATCGCACTCTAAGAATTCTTCGCATTCTCCTATAGATAATATTTTCGGAGGGTCAAAACATATATCTTTTGTTACCTTCATACGCCATTGGGCATTCAAATCACAAAAAAACCATTCTTCGCGAATACATTCTTTCTCATATTGTTCAGGAGTCTTTAAATCCAATATGTTCCTAGGAACAGAAACTATTGGAATTTGTGTTATATCCGGTACAGGAGAAGGTCCTTGTTCATCAGCACATGCTAAAGGAATAATAGCAATCAAAAATATTAAAAATATTTTTTTCATTTGAAAAGATCTCCAAAAAAAATATCTTCAAAGTTTGAATCTGTAGAACCTATATTTTGAGAATTATAATAATCCCATGCTTTAACTAAATATCTTCCAGCCTCTACGGGCCCGTCATATTCAGCCTCTATATCTTCTAAATCCGCATATTCTACCGGGAAATAAGCTTTTAGTTCCCATTTCATTTTTCCATTTCGGTGAGCTATGCCGATATAGTGTTCTCCATCAATATCATTTACATAAATACTAACCGTATTCTCATCGATATCTTTATATGTAATCTTTTTTATCATATGGCCGGCCTCTCTCTAAAATATTAAAATTCCTCATTAATATGTTGACATTTTGAGCATTGAAACATTTTTATAGGAATAAACGTTTCTTGTCCTGTTGGAGAAATAACAGGAGATACTCTTCTTATCTGATGTACCTCTACAAATTCAGTACATTCACAACCATTACATTTAACAATATCGGTATCATTAATATTAATATTTACATTATTCATAATTTAGCACACTCTCTTTTTTCTAATATTTTAAGATGAAATTTATCTTTAATTTTAGAGCCATCAATTATAACTCTTTTTATCTCGGGAATTGTCGCGACATTTTTACTTTCGAAAATATTTTCTTTTATTAAATCATATGATTCATGCTCTGGATATATAACCATAATCTCAACTTCTGGATTATGTTTACTTTTATATAATACTATGTTTTCATCATTCATAATTTTTGTTTCCTTTAAAAAACCTAAGCGAGACGGAATATTTAGATCTAAATTTCTAATACTTTGAGAATTTTCAAGTTCCCAGTCTCCATCTCTTATAGCTTCTATGGCCATATTATATGGCACACCATAACTTCCTGAATTTAACCAATCAATTATAACATATTCACCAACTTGGGTAATTTCTCCGTAACCGCCCTCATCATGATCAATAATTTTATCACCGATTTTTAGGCCGCCTCTTTTTAATAATGTAAGAGAAGGATTTTCTTTTCCAGTTATATTCATTTATCTGATTGCACTTCTACTATATCTTCTTCCTCTTCTAAACTATAACTTCTGCTCTTCGGAAGCGGATCCACCGCACTTTTTTCTTTTGTGGCAAAATCCCTGTACCCTGTAACTTCTATATCTTTCGCCTTCGCCCTTGTTTCCGGAGAAAACTGGCTAAGTGCTGAAAGCGCGAGTTCATCCTCTTCAGAACCTTTCTTTTCTTTTCTTTTTAAGAGGTTCTTTAATCCTAATATCTCATGTAATTCTTCATACACAATTTTCTCTATCTCTTCTTTACTTAATTTCATAATATATTCCTTATTATTAATTATACCATATTACTGGTTTAAAC